>Ga0302315_10000054_pt1 | contig 136827 bp, 123 predicted proteins | sample III_Palsa_N3_1_FD_200532 | JGI IMG/M metagenome (GOLD analysis project Ga0302315, IMG submission 200532) | Peat permafrost microbial communities from Stordalen Mire near Abisko, Sweden - III_Palsa_N3_1 | ecosystem: Environmental > Terrestrial > Soil > Palsa > Peat permafrost | place: Sweden...
CATGTTTCGCCCGAATCGGCTATCGGCGGAAACTTGGGTTTGGTTGAAAATGGTGATATGATAGAGTTGGATGTAGCCAATAAACGTATTCACCTGGAAGTATCAGATAAGGAACTGGCGGTAAGAAAAAGTAACTGGAAACAACCCGCATTGGCTTCACAACGGGGTTATGTAAACCTGTATGTTAAACACGTGCAGCAGGCCGATAAGGGGGCTGACCTGGATTTCCTGGTAGGTAATTCAGGTTCAAAAGTTACAAGGGATTCGCATTAATAATGATGTAGAGACGCGATGCATCGCGTCTCTACATAGGATAAACAAATAAACCGGAGACGTAAAACATTGCGTCTCTACGATAAATCAAAAATGACCCTGCTCATCCTTTTCCTGTGTATCCTATCCCTCATCCTGCTAATTACATGGGCAAGGGTAAATACATTTTTGGCCTTTTTGATCGTATCAACCATGGCAGGTTTGCTGCTGGGCATGCCACTGGGCAAAATTTCACAATCCGTTAACAAAGGCCTGGGCGATACATTAGGGTCATTGGTTATTATTATTGTATTAGGCGCTATGTTGGGCAAATTGGTTGCTACCAGCGGGGCGGCACAAAAAATAGCATCGGTTTTAAAAAATATATTCGGCTACAAATATGTAACCTGGGCCATGAGTTTAACGGGTTTTATTGTTGGCATACCTTTATTTTATAATGTGGGCTTTGTTTTATTGGTGCCCATCATTTTTTCGGTGGCTTATAATTACAAGTTGCCCCTGGTATATGTGGGCTTGCCCATGCTGGCATCGCTATCGGTAATGCATGGTTTTGTGCCGCCGCACCCATCGCCAATGGCATTGGTAGTGCAGTTTCATGCCGACCTGGCCAAAACATTTTTATACGGAATTGTAATTGCCATACCTGCTATTGTTATTGCAGGCCCACTTTTTGCCAGGACATTAAAAAATGTGCGGTCTGGCTCGGTTATCGCTTTCTCGGTGCAAGAGTTAAGCACTGATGAGCTTCCGGGCATTGGCAATAGTATTATTTCGTCACTTTTACCTGTTCTGATAATCGGGCTTACCTTACTGGTGTCAAAAATATTCAGCCAAAATATAGCTGTAAAAAATATAGCTGATTTTTTGGGCGAACCAAATATAGCCATGATAGCAACCATCATTATAGCTACTTATACTTTAGGTATACTGATGGGTAAAAAATTAACGACGATAATGGGCATATATACCGATGCTGTAAAGGATATAGCCATGATATTGCTTATCATCGGCAGCGCGGGCATATTAAAGCAAATATTTATTGATAGTGGCGTGAGTAACCAACTGGCCGCTATTTTGCAGGGGTTAAGCCTGCCACCGCTGCTTTTGGCGTGGCTGATAACCGCTATTTTACGGCTTTGCCTGGGTTCGGCTACTGTTGCGGGGCTTACAGCAGCGGGGATAGTTTACCCGTTAATGCTGCACAGTGGTGTCGACCCCTGCCTGATGGTGCTTTCGGTAGGCGCGGGCAGCCTGTTTTGTTCTCATGTAAATGATACGTCCTTTTGGATGTATAAAGAATATTTCGGACTAACCATGAAGCAAACTTTTCTCTCATGGTCAATGATGGAAACATTGGTATCAATTATAGGGCTTATTGGTGTTTTATGCATCAATATGGTGCATTGAACTATTTTATGATATAATTTTGGCAAATTGAATGTAATATTTGCATCGTTTTAACAATTCATAATACTAACGTTAGTATTATTTAAATTATTTGTAATAGATTTACCTAAACCTAATATTTTAAGGCCAGTTGCAATTGACAACCGCGTATTATACCCCATATGGAAAGACCCCACAAAGAAGTTACCATTTATGATATCGCCAAAAAATTAAATATATCTGCCGCTACTGTCAGCAGGGGATTAAAAGATCGTGCGGGTACAAATAAGGATACCAAGAAGCGGATTTTGGACACTGCCAATGAAATGGGCTATTATACCAATTCATTTGCCAGCAACCTGCGCAATAAACGCAGTAATATAATTGGCGTTATTGTACCCCGCCTCAACAGTGTGTTTATGTCGCAGGTTATTGCCGGGATTGAAAAGGAAGTGAGCAGCGCTAACTATACGCTTATCATCAGCCAGTCGCTTGAAAACATGAAAAAGGAAGTGAGCAGCGCCGGAGCTATGTTTAGCAACCGTATTGACGGCCTGCTGGTTTCATTAGCGCATGACACCAACAATGCCGATCATTTTGACAATTTTATAAGACGCGGAACGCCCGTAATATTTTTCGACCGGGTTTACCAGGATAAAAAATACCCTTCTATCCATATAGACAACTTTAAAGCGGCCTACGAAATTACTGCCCACCTGATAAAACAGGGATGCAAAAGGATAGTTCACCTTACCGGCCAGATACAAAATGTATACACCGACAGGTTTAACGGATATAAGCAGGCGTTGACAGATAATGGCATTCAATATGACGAAAAGCTATTGTTAGTGAATGGCCTTATCGCGATAGACGGGGCCGAAGCAGCCGAAGAAATTTTGAAAATGCCCCAATTGCCCGATGCTGTATTTGCCGCTAACGACCAGTGCGCGGTTACCTGCATGAGGGTATTAAAAAAGAATGGCGTAAAAATTCCGGATGATATAGCCTTTGCAGGCTTTAATAATGATCCTTTATGCTGTATTATTGAACCTAATTTAACTACCATTAATTATAAGGGCTACGAGATGGGGCAGGTTTCGGCCAAATTACTGATGGACCTGATGTATCATAATAATGGCCACCTTGCTGATGATCTGGTATTAGAACATGAGCTCATTATAAGAGAATCATCTTTGAAAAGCTAATTAACCACCGGGTTATTTCCCATGCAAATACTTTATCTATTACTTAATATTTTAGACCCTGAATTAGTCGCGGTGGTTATATCTATGTAAAATTTTAATGAATAACGATAGTTTGACGAAATATAGGTGTTATATTTACACTGTGTATCATTATTATCGCATAACTAACCTATTATTGCAGATAATCGAATTTATTTTATTAATGAGGATCTATAACCGCTCAACAGCAATAAAAACTGCTTTAGCGTAATTTTATGCAATATTATTTTTACACAACCTTACCTATTAATTAAGCAATATGCTTTACAGTATCTATAAGGCCGTTACCCTGATAACCGTTTAAAATGGATGGTAGTTTAAATAAAGACAAACCCGAAGTAAGGCTTAGGGCATTCAGGGCGGTTGATGACCCGGAAACATGCGCTCTTTTTTTAGAGGGCCATACGCATGTTTTGACCAGTATTGGGGTTACAAAAGTTACTTCGTCAAAAAATGAATGGACAACCAACCCCGCTGCTTTTGTAATGGTTGTAGAATCATTAGACGGAAAAAAAGTATACGGAGGCGCGCGGGTTCACGTTGCAGGGGGCTCAGAACCTTTGCCTATCGAACAAGCCACCGGAAGCTTAGACCCCGCGATATTTGACCTGGTATGGGAATACGCGCAGTATGGTACCGGTGAATTATGTGGTTTATGGAACTCGCGCGAAATAGCCGGGTATGGCGTTGGCAGTATATTTTTAATACGTGCAGCTGCAGCCATCTCTTACCAGATAGGGATAAAATCGCTTTTTGCCTTATGCGCCCCATATACCATAAAACCTGTTGAGAGAGTGGGTATGGAACTTGTAGACAGTATAGGTAAACAAGGCACTTTTTATTATCCTAAACTGGATCTGGTTGCTACTACTATGGTGTTGAAAGATGTCCCAACCATTATCAAGGCCAATGAGGAAGATAAATCGGCAATATTTAAAATAAGGGAAACGCTCAATGCTATTCGCACTGAGGAACTAAGGAATAAAAAAATAATAATACATTATGAAATTCAAATTCCTAACCTCAGCGAATGGGACCTGGAGGAAACCATCGGAAATGCGAAGAAAACTTATTTAAAAGAAAAAATAGACGAAAGGGATCTGAACTTTTTTTAAATCATTTTACGTTACAACACCTTAACTATATTTATCATTTACTCGTATAGAGGCTTTAAAATTTAATAATATGCAGGATATCGCAGGTCTTCTGGCCAGTTCGAAGCAAATACAACAAACTTATACGCCATTAATATTAAGATTAAATATCCATTCGGATAAAGAAAAATTTAACGGCTTAATACAAGGAGGCAAGGTTTCATTTGTTTATGATGAAATGTACGGCCAATTGCAGGAGTTGGTTAAAAGTCAAAACCCTTCCATTAAAATAAAAAAAGACGAGTATCCAGATCTTATTGATAAACACCTTGCCGGAAAAAATATTGACGAGTATGGCGTTTGGGTTTATTATCCATGGAATCAAAAACTGTTACACCTGCTTGATGATGAAGAATTTATTGAAGTACGCACAAACCGTAACAGGTATAAGATAACAAAGGAAGAACAGGATAAACTTAGGACAAAGAAAATCGGGATCGTTGGTCTATCGGTAGGGCAATCCATAGCCTTAACTATGGCAATGGAACGCATCTGCGGCGAATTGCGGTTAGCCGATTTTGATACTGCGGAATTGAGCAACTTAAACCGCATCAGGACAGGCACACAAAATCTGGGCCTCAATAAAACTATTATAGCAGCGCGTGAAATACTGGAAATTGACCCTTTTTTAAATATCAAAATATTTAATGACGGACTGCATGCCGGTAATATGGATGATTTTTTCTTAGAAGGCGGTAAGCTTGACCTGTTTGTTGAAGTATGCGATGGCCTTGATGTCAAAATAGAAAGCCGCTATAAAGCCCGTGAACTTCATATACCAGTTGTAATGGATACCAATGACCGCGGAATGATGGACGTTGAACGCTTTGACCTTGACCCGCAACGCCCTGTTTTGCATGGGCTTGCAGACGGGCTTGACCCCAATAATATCAAAGACCTTACCAACGAGGAAAAAATACCTTATATATTAAAAATGATAGGTGCCGATACCATATCAACAAGGCTAAAGGCATCAATGCTTGAAGTAGAGCAGTCTATTAACACCTGGCCGCAACTGGCTTCATCTGTTACTTTGGGCGGCGCGCTTACAACTGATGTTTCACGGCGTATTTTATTAGATCAATACCATGATTCGGGCCGGTATTATATTGACCTGGAAGAACTTATAAAAGATGAGAAAACTGAGGAAGCTACGGTTGTTCCTGCATCTTATATAGGCCCGCCTGAACTTAATAAGGATGAAATGCTAAACGCTGTTAAGGGCTTTATACCTAAAAACGGCAATACGTCGTTAGATGAAGAAACAATAACCGCTATAGTTAAAGCCGGCATTGTGGCTCCATCTGGCGGCAATTCACAGCCCTGGAAACTGCTATATACAAGTAAAGGATTATTTGTATTTCACGATGAACATTTTTCGTATTCATTACTTGACTTTAATAACCTGGGATCGTATGTCGGTATCGGGGCAGTTATTGAAAACATCAGTATAAAGGCGGCATCACTGGGTTTTGATAGTCTATTTGACTATTTCCCTGCTAAGGATAATCAAAAAATAGTTGCCCATATCACCTTTAAAAAAGGTGAAAAATCGGCAACTGCCGCATACCTCGAACCCGGAATTAACGTTAGGGTTACTAATCGTGACCTCGCTATAAAAGAGACGTTGCCAAAAGACTTTTATGATAAACTTGAAGCATCAATTAAGACCTACCAGGGAGCGGAATTATCAATTATTGATGACGAACCGCTGATGAAGGAGTTGGGCAAAGTACTGGCATCGGCAGAAATGCTTAGGATCATACACCCACGGGGGCATTATGATACGTTTACCAACGAGTTAAGATGGACACCCGAGGAAATACAACAAAAAAGAGATGGCCTGGATGTAAACTCATTAGGCGCTACAAATTCTGAATTGGCGGGTTTTAAAGTTGCATCAGATACCGCAGCCATATCATTTTTAAGAAAGCTAAAAGGCGGCAATGCGTTTACTAAAATGGTAAATAAATCGGTAGCCCTATCATCAGCATTGGGTGTTATTACTATGCCTCAATATTCAGAACTGAGTTTTTTAAAGGGTGGCCGGGCGGTTGAGCGCATTTGGATAGAAGCAAATTTGGCCGGGGTATCTTTTCAGCCAATTTCGCAGCTAATGTTTTTGCTGGCAAGATTAGAGCATAGTACTGATGGGATGTTAGATGGTTACTTCGCCGGGGAACTTGAAAAACTAAGGATAAAGTTTAATTCCTTATTGCCACAACTAATAAATAAACAGCCGGTATTTATGTTCAGACTTGATAAAGCAGGACAGCCTAAAGTGAGGTCGCTAAGAAGGCCGGTTGAATCATCATTTATTTATTTGCCAAATGCTTAGTAAACCCTTTATATTTATCTCACTTAGAAACCTGTAAAAAGCGATACAAAACATGAAGGTATTTACCATCAATAAGCAATTTCTATCAATAAGTTTTTTGATCTTTTTTTTCGCATTATCCGCAAAATCGCAGATAGTTTATGATGGGAAAAAGGATATCATATTTGTTGGGAGCGGGATTAAATATTTTAAAGATTCTACTTCATCAGAAAATATAAACAGTATACAACAGCAAAAAAACTTTATAACCCTGGCAGAGAAAGTTCCCGACCTGGGCCTGCTTAAAGAGCCGGTATGGTTAAAAGTTGAGGTAACCAATAAAAGCAATACACCTAATTTGCTGTTGCAGTTTGAACAGTCTTTCTTGCAAAACATTGATTTTTATTACCCCGAGAACGGTAAATTTAAAGTTAACCAGAGTGGCGAAGTGTATCCGTTCAATTCAAGGATGATCAATTACCATAAATTTGTATACAGTTTAAATATTTCTAAAGATTCAACAGTTACCTATTATTTCCGTGTTAAATCCATACTAAAAATGCGGATGCCTATCTCGTTAGGGAAAAAGGACAGCATTATGGATAGCAACCTGGCTAAAAATATTTGCTTCGGTTTCTTTTTTGGTTTAATGCTGGTGATGTTCTTTTATAACCTGTTTATATACATTGTTTTACGAGAATCTATCTACCTGTATTATGTAGTCTACATTTTAGTTGTGGGCTTAGTACAAACAACCTACGAAGGGTATGCCTTTCAATATTTATGGCCAAATAATGGATTTGTAGCCATCCGGTCATTCTTTGTTTTAACGGCGCTTGTAAATATTTGCGGATTAGAGTTTGTCCGAAAGTTTTTGAATACACAAACGTTTATTCCAAAGCTGGATAAGGTGTCCTATGGGCTATATGTTGTTTATATAATCGACATTATTTTTATTGTAAAAGGTGATTTTTTCACAGGCTACCAAATTATCCAAACATTTGGCGGGGCAATGTCTATATACATATTAACGGTATCTATTATTATAGCAAAACGCGGATACCGGCCGGCAAAATTTTTCCTTGTGGCATGGTTCCCGTTAACATTGAGCATTATCATTTGGTTCATGGGCGATTCTGATGTTTTGCCATATAATACGTTTACCAATTACAGTATGGCTTTTGGTTCGGCATTAGAAGCGATCCTGCTTTCATTCGCGCTTGCTGACAAGATAAATATCTTCAAAGCTGAGAAGGAAAAATCACAGTTAGAAACAGTGAAGGCATTACAAGAAAATGAACGGATCATTCGTGAACAAAATACAATGCTGGAGCTAAAAGTAGAAGAACGTACCCACGCGTTAAACGAATCAAACCAGGAACTGAACATAACACTTGATGACCTGAAACAAACTCAAAGCCAATTGGTCGAGTCGGAAAAAATGGCATCTTTAGGCCAGCTTACTGCCGGCATTGCCCATGAGATCAATAACCCGATAAACTTTGTAACCTCAAATATCAACCCACTAAAGCGAGATATAGAAATGATGATGGAGGCGCTTACTGTAATTGAAGATATGGGTGCGTCTGACCTGCCGAAGGCCGAAAAGCAGAAGAAAATACAGGAATATAAAGAGGAGCTTGATTTTGATTACCTTACAATGGAAATCAAACATTTAATAAAAGGAATAAATGAGGGCGCTAACCGTACGGCCGAGATTGTTAAGGGCTTAAAGATATTTTCGCGCCTGGATGAGGATGACTTGAAAAAAGCAGATATGAATGAGGGGGTGGAATCAACCATGGTTATTGCCAATAACCTTTTGAATAACAAAATAAAAGTAATTAAACAATATGGCGAACTGCCACTGATAGAGTGCTACGCCGGGAAATTAAACCAGGTGTTTTTAAACATTATCTCAAATGCTATTTATGCCGTGCATAAACGGTTTGGCGAAAATGAAGGCGGCCAGATAACTATTACGACGACATTTAATGATGAAAATGTGTTTATAAAAATAACTGATAACGGTACAGGCATGGATACAGAAGTGCAACGAAAGATATTTGAACCATTTTTTACAACAAAAGATGTCGGCGAAGGCACAGGCTTAGGTTTATCTATTGCCTACAATACCATCAAAAAGCACAACGGCCAAATAATTGTTAATAGCACACGCGGCGAGGGTACAGAGTTTATTTTAGAAATACCTATAACTTTTAACACAAAAGCTGCGTGATATTCGTATAAATCGTGTAAATAACCAACATATGTTAATTAATACCTCAATATATATAACTTTAAGCGTTTTTTCAATATAACCTAAGCATTAACTACTATGTCAGACAAAATAAAAATATTGTATGTAGATGATGAACCGGATAACCTGGTGGGCTTCAAGGCATCCTTAAGGCTCGATTATCATATTCTTACAGCAATAAACATTCCGCAGGCCATGAGTTGCCTTGACAACCATCCTGATATAAAGGTTATATTTTGCGATCAGCGTATGCCCGGCATAACCGGCGTTGAATTTTTTGAAGACATACGCGTTAGCTACCCATTGCCTGTACGTATATTATTAACAGCATATACCGATGTCGAATCCATCATCAACGCGATAAATAAAGGCAACATATTCAGATATGTAAGAAAGCCCTGGGCCGAAGCCGATATTGTTTCGGCTATTGACGAGGCGAACAAATTTTACATGGCCAATTCAATGCTTGCCATTAAAAATGACGAACTGCAAAAAGCTTATGATGAATTAAATAAGTTTGCATATAGTGTCAGCCATGATATAAGGGGGCCCTTATCCGGAATTTTAGGGGCCATCAATATTGCGCGGGAGATTGATGATGTGGAAGAAATGCGCGAGATGCTTTACCTGATGGAAAAGTCACTGAAAAAACTGGATACTTATATTATAAGTATGCATGATTATTATAGTTTACAACGCGGCGAACTAAAGATCATTGACATTGACTTTAGTAAACTTCTTGACGAATTAAAGCCTATCTATTCGGTAATGTCAAAAACAAACAATGTCGAGTTTAATATCCATGTCAACCAGCACGAAGTTTTCAGAAGTGATGAAGTTCCGCTAAAGCTTATTTTTAATAACCTTTTGTCAAACGCTTTTAAGTACCAGGATAAAAAAAGGAGCAATAGATCTGTTGAGGTAACTGTCGAGGTACAGAAAAGTATGGCTACAATTCTTATAAAAGACACAGGCATCGGCATTTTAGGAAGTCATATTGGCGAAATATTTAATCTATTTTACAGGGCAAACTCCCAGGAGGTAGGCTCAGGATTTGGCTTATATAATGTAAAAAGCGCGCTATTAAAGCTTAACGGACAAATTGAAGTAAATTCGGTTATGCACCAGGGAACAAATTTTAAGGTAACAATTCCTTCTATTTAAACTACAACAGGCATGGAATTATCATTTATAGTTATTGATGATAGTGAGCTGGACTGTTTTATTGCGCGGAAAATTATTGAACATACAGATACAAATTTGCATGTTCAAACTTTTCAAAACGCCCAACTCGCGCTTGAGACTATCCGGAAAAACGCTGTTGTTGATAACCATGTGACAACTATAGTACTACTTGACTTGCAAATGCCGCTGATGAACGGGTTTGAATTTGTTGAAGAATTTGAAAAACTTCCGATTGAGGTGCGAAAGAGGTATGTGGTTGTAGTATTGTCATCAACCCGTAATAACAAAGATATTTTCAGAATATTGACATACCATACCGTATACAGCCGCCTGGATAAACCCTTAACCCGCGAAAAATTACTTTCATTAATGCTGGAGGCGCAATTACGTTAAGGAATTTAGGACAGCAGTTTTTGCCGTAACATAAACTCCAGCTGGTCATTTGATCCGGCCAGTTTTTCGTTCATATCCTTGAGTTCAACCTTTTCAAGATACTTCTCATAGGCCCGCTTGATCGTCATATCCAGTTCTTCTTCATTCCATGGTTTGGCAAGGTAATGAAATATTTTTCCTTTGTTAACGGCATCTACTACCGCGCCCATGTCCGCGTAGCCGGTTAAAAGTATCCGCATTGGGTCGGGGTACTTCACCAATACTTTTTCTAAAAATTCAACACCCGTCATTTCGGGCATACGCTGGTCGGTAATAATGATCTGAACGGCCTTGTTATCCAATATTTTCAGGGCTTCATCGCCGCTAATAGCCGTAAATACCTGGTATTTTATACGAAAAGTGGCCTTAAATGAAAAAAGGTTGTTTTCTTCATCGTCTACATAAAGTATCGATATCTTATCTGCTGGCATGATACTGCATTTTACAATACATCATTTATATATGTAAATATAACAAAATGTATTTAACTTAAATAATAAGACTTATTTTGATTAGTTTGTAAAGTCAACCCTTCAATGCAAATATCCGTGTATATCTCTCAAAATAAACCAAATGGAATACTTCCTGAGCGCTATTTGCCAGGCATCCATTTTTTATTCCTGCAAAAATAAAAATTAAAAATCGTTTTATGTGACCTACGTAAGATTTATATGAGCTTAACGCTATACAACAGGAGTTCCTTTTTTTGGGAAACTTAAATTCGTTGTATTTTCTAAAAAAGCGTTTTCAAAATTTGCTGCCTGTCAGTTATGCCATTAAACCGGCCATAGTAACCGGCAAATGCGCGGCAAGTTTACCCGGCAGCACCACATTCATTAAGCCCGGCGTTGCCAATTCGTCGCCAGCTTTGCCATGAATATAGGCACCAATAATACAGGCTTCTTCGGGCGAATATTTCTGTGCCAACAAGGAAGTGATTATCCCGGTAAGTACATCACCCATGCCGCCCGTAGCCATAGCGGCATTACTGGTTGAGTTAAAATATAGCTTTCCCTGCGGGGTAGCAGTTATGGTATAATCATTTTTCAAAACGATGTAAAGCTTATATTCGCCTGCTATTTTTATACAGGTTTGCAGCCGCCGCCACCAGTTGGCGTGTTCGCCAAACAGGCGGTCAAACTCTTTCATATGCGGGGTTAAAATACTGCCCCCTGGTATCTTCTTCCAAAGCGCTTTATTGTTGGCTAATAAATTAAGCGCATCAGCATCAATCACTACCGGTTTATGATAATTGGTTAAAATATTCTTAAGCAAGTCTAACGCGTGTTTATCCTTACCCAATCCGGGGCCTATACCCATCGCACTAAACTGGTCCCATTCAATCTTTGGTAGTTTATCCCCTTTACGGATGATGGCCATTATTTCGGGCAGGTAGCCGTTTAAAGCAGTTAAACCACTTTCGGGCACACAGGCTGTAGTCAATCCTGCACCCGCATAAGCACTGGCCGCCGAACAGAGTAACGCTGCCCCCATGGTTTTATCCTGCCCGGCAACAATAAGGGCGTGCCCGTAAGTGCCTTTATTGCTGAAATGATGACGTGGTTTGAGACGCTGCCTTATATCTTTTTCTTCAATAAACTGGTAAGGGGAGTTAAGTGATTCAACAAAACCTTTATCAATCCCAATATCAGCAAACTCAAAACTATCCATCGCCGAAGCTGATTCGGGCAGTAAAAAGTTGATCTTAGGCTGCTGAAAAGTGATAACCAGGGTGGCTTTTAAAACAATAGCATCCGGCTTGATCTCTCCCTCGGTAAAAAACCCCGTAGGTACGTCAACTGCTACTACCGTTTTGTGCAAACTGTTTAAATATTCAGCCAGTTTTTTATAATCGCCGCTAAGCGGTTTATTTAAACCGCTGCCCAGCAAGGCATCAATAATTATCGGGCTGTCTTCGGTAATATCATCGCCAGACATTAGCGTGGTTGTTGTAATCCCTGTATGCTTTAGCAGTTTCAAATTTACGCTAAAATCATCCGAAGCCTTATCCGAAAAGCGGGCTATCTTAACATTTAGATATTTATAATTCAGGTTATGCAGCAGTTGTGCAATGGCTAAACCATCCCCGCCGTTATTACCGGTGCCGCAATAAATTGCTATCGGCCGTTCCTTGTCAGGATAATGTTTAACAAAACAACGCACAAATGCCTTTGCCGCGCGTTCCATCAAATCAACCGAAGTTATAGGTTCATTAGCTATGGTATAAGCGTCGGCATCGCGGATTTGCTGGGAGGTTAGTATGGGAAGCATAATGTATAAAATTACTATTTATGTGATTTGTTTTATAATACTTTGGAATTCTTAAAAGCGCGAGAAACCCAACTTGACAAAAAAGTGCAAAAAAAAGCACGTTATCAGTACGCTTTTATAACATTTCTATATCATTTAAACACGACTTCTGATGGTAAATATTGAGCTTTTAATCATAGAATGTTACCTAATTGATAAAATCATTATATTACCCCAATTGTATGATCAAATGAAAAATCTGCCCGCATTATTACTGATATTGATTTGCATTGGTTGCAAACCTGGAACTCCCCAACCCATTATATCCATCGCGCTTATTAATAACAACCAATCACTGCAAATTACAGGCTTTAACAATTTGGTGATAAAAGAAATAGCCAGCGATACCGCCGCGCATTTTGAAAGCCTGGTCCCGGTTTTTCGTATGCCGGCCGATACGGATATGAAGGATTATCAGCCTGTACAACCCGGTCATTATATGGTAAAAGATAGCGCCCTGGTATTTACGCCCGATACGCCGTTTGCAAAACACCAGGCTTATTTTATGCGTTACTTTCAATATGGCGGCGGCAGCAGCGTATGGGATTTTTTGAAAGGCAAAAAAACTGCGTCCAAATTGTGCTACACCGATTTGATTTTTAAGCAATAACCCCTTTACAAAACCAAAAATATTCATTATATTTGCATCCGAATTAATTAAGAGGGGGCATTTGTCCCCTCTTTTAGTTTGTCAATCAATTTATTTCGTCCGGATAATTACCGGGACGGAGAAAGAGAAGACTAATGAAAGTTGAAAAAAGAGTAGCGGAACTGGTTGAAGGAAAGATAGCCGAAATGGCGCGGCCTGATCTGTTTTTGGTGGATGTAAAATTGCATTCAAACGGAAAGCTGATGATATTGGTTGATGGCGATAAGGGCATAGGTATTGCCGAGTGTGCACAGATAAGCAGGCATGTAGGCTTTTATTTGGAAGAGGAAAATGTGATAGAAACAGCTTATAACCTGGAGGTTTCGTCGCCGGGGATTGATTTCCCGTTGAGCATGCCCAGGCAATACGCCAAAAATATTGGCCGGCAGCTAAGTATAAAGATGGCCGACGGAACCAAAAAGGAAGTAACCTTAACAGGGATGGGTGAAGACACTATAATAATTGAAGCGAAAATAAAAGAAAAAGGGAAACGGGCTGAACTTGCTGAAAGCGTTATCCCGATCAATCAAATAGCAGAAACAAAAGTTTTAATATCATTTAAGTAAAAGATCATCATGGGCTCCAACTCAAAAAAACATAAACAAGCCCATAATAACTTCATTACTTTAAAAAACAAATAACATTATTGAAAAATGAGCAATATTAATTTAATTGATTCCTTCCAGGAATTTAAAGATTTCAAAAATATCGATCGTCCAACGATGATGAGTGTGCTCGAAGACGTTTTCAGGAGCATGATCCGTAAAAAATACGGCAATGACGAAAATTGCGACGTAATTGTAAATACCGACAATGGTGACTTAGAAATTTGGCGCACACGTGTGGTGATGGAAGACGGTTTTAGCGAGGATGATGACCTTGAAATTGAACTGGCTGAAGCGAAAACACTTGATCCGAGCCTGGAAGTTGGCGACGAATATATTGAGCAGATAACTTTAGAAAGTTTTGGCCGCCGTGCTATTTTAGCAGCACGTCAAACACTGGTTTCTAAAATTCTGGAACTGGAAAAAGACGAGATATTTAAAAAATATAAAGACCGCGTTGGCGAAATTGTAACCGGCGAAGTGTACCAGGTTTGGAAAAAGGAAACTTTGGTGCTGGATGATGACGGTAACGAATTGTTGTTACCAAAAACCGAGCAAATACCTGCCGATTACTTTAAAAAAGGCGATAGCGTAAAAGCGATAGTACATAAAGTGGATATGCTGAACAGCAATCCTAAGATAATTATATCACGTACCGCACCCGAGTTTTTACAACGGTTGTTTGAGTTGGAAGTGCCTGAAATTTTTGACGGCTTAATAACTATAAAGAAAATTGTCCGCGAACCGGGCGAAAGGGCCAAGGTTGCTGTTGAATCGTACGATGACCGTATTGATCCGGTTGGTGCTTGTGTGGGTATGAAAGGATCGCGTATACATGGTATTGTACGCGAACTGAAAAATGAAAATATCGACGTAATTAACTACACCAACAACTTACAGCTATATATTCAGCGTGCTTTATCGCCGGCTAAGATCACATCTATAAAATTAGATGATGAGAAAAAAACCGCCGCTGTATATTTAAAACCCGACCAAGTTTCGTTGGCTATCGGTCGCGGCGGTCATAACATTAAACTGGCAGGTAAATTAACAGGTTATGAAATTGATGTTTACCGCGAAGCGGATGAGCATGATGAGGATGTGGATATTGAAGAATTTTCGGATGAAATTGATAGCTGGATAATTGATGAATTTAAACGCATTGGTTTAGATACAGCAAAGTCAGTTTTAGCATTAACGGTAGGTGAATTAGTTAAACGTACCGACCTGGAAGAAGAAACAGTAAAAGAAGTTTTATCTATTCTGCAGGCCGAGTTTGAATAAATAACTGTAACCAAAAATTAAAATCGTATTTTTGCAGCAAGCAGAGGAAAGAATATATAATAAATGTCAGAAGACAAACCGATAAAATTATTTACAGCAGCAAAAGAGCTGAACATTGGTACTGGTACTATTGTTGATTTTTTAGCCACCAAAGGCTATAAAGTTGAAAAACATCCCATGACCCAATTAGACAGGGACATGTACAGTGCCCTGTTGAAGGAATTTGCTTTTGATAAAAGTATAAAAGAAGAGGCCAAGCAGATAAGTATTGGGAAGATAAGGAAAGAAGAGCCAGGCCAAATTCCCGAAAAACCTGCTGAAAACCGTCGCTCAAGAGATTTTGAGAACGAGGAGATACTGATCAAAAATACGGGCCAGTATAACGTTCCGCATGTTGAAAAGCCAAAACCGGCACCGGTGCCTGCTCCGCCAAAACATGAAGAACGCAGTGAAACTTTGCCCGGCGTTAAAGTAGTTGGTAAAATTGACCTGGACGACAGAGGGGCGAAACCGGAACCGGTTGAAAAGAAGGAAGAGGTTGTTGCGCCGGTAATACAAGAAGTTGTTGCACCTGCGCCACCGCCGGAAGTTGAAAAAGAAGAAGTCAAAACCCCTCAGCCACCTGTTATTGAAGTGGTTAAGGAAGAAATAAAAAAAGAACCTGTAACTGAAACCCCAAAAGCCGAAGCGACTAAAGTTGTTGAACCGGCCTCGGTGGCTGATGAGGAACAGGAACCTGAGGTTATACGGGCTAAAGCCGAACGGTTAACCGGGCCGAATGTAGTTGGTAAAATACAACTGCCTACCGTGCCAAAGCGTAACCCGATAGCATCATCGTCAAATACAAATTCTGCTGATCATAAACGCAAAAGAAAACGTAAAGATAGTCAAGGTGGCCATGGTGGCGGCAATCAGCAACAGGGTAACCAGGGGCAGCAGGGCAATCCGCCGCCACAGGGCAATGTTAGCGCCAACCGTCCTGATTTCAGGAACAGGGCTAATAATGGTATAACAAATCCTGGCGGAGGTGGTGGAAACCGCCCCGATTTTAGAGGTGGAAACCGCAGTGCGCCTAACACAGGGGGCCCCAAGGAAGAACCTACAGAAAAAGATATACAAGACCAAATTAAGGCAACTTTAGCACGGTTAAGCGGTGCAGGTAAATCGGGTAAATTTGCACAACGTGCTAAGTTCCGCCGTCAAAAACGTGATGATGTTGCCGCTACCGCCGAAGAATTGGCAATGGAGCAGGAACTGCAATCAAAGGTGATAAAGGTTACCGAGTTTGTAACGGCAAATGAATTGGCCAGCATGATGGATGTCCCTGTAACACAGATCATCTCTACTTGTATGAGCCTGGGCATGTTTGTTTCTATCAACCAGCGTTTGGATGCCGAAACATTGAGCATTGTTGCTGAAGAGTTTGGCTACCAGGTTGAGTTTGTAAAACCGCAGGATGAAGAAGCCAATTTGGATCAGCCTGACGAACCGGAAGAATTGGTGCCGCGTGCGCCAATTGTAACCATAATGGGCCATGTTGACCACGGTAAAACATCGTTACTTGATTTTATTCGCAAAACAAACGTTATAGGCGGCGAGGCCGGGGGCATAACCCAGCACATTGGTGCTTATGAAGTAACGCTGCCTGATAATAAAGGTAAAATAACATTTTTGGATACACCGGGCCACGAGGCGTTTACTGCCATGCGCGCAAGGGGTGCCCAGGTTACAGATATTGTAATTATTGTAATAGCTGCTGATGACAGCGTGATGCCGCAAACCCGCGAGGCCATAAACCACGCGCAAGCCGCAGGCGCGCCTATTATCTTCGCGTTTAACAAGATAGACAGGCCCGGTGCTAATGCCGATAAGGTACGTGAACAGTTATCGGCCATGAATATTTTGGTTGAGGAATGGGGCGGTAAATACCAAACCCAGGAAATATCCGCCAAAACCGGGCAGGGCATTGAGTTATTGCTTGAAAAAGTATTGCTTGAGGCTGAATTATTAGAATTGAAAGCTAACCCCAATAAACGTGCTGTTGGTACAGTTATTGAAGCTGCACTGGATAAAGGCCGTGGTATTGTAACCACCATATTGGTGCAAGCAGGCAGGCTGAAGGTGGGCGACCCTATTTTAGCGGGTTGCTACAGCGGGCGTGTAAAAGCCTTGACCAACGAGCGTGGCCAACGGGTAGAATTTGCCGGGCCGTCAACACCGGTACAGGTATTGGGTATGCAGGGCGCACCTACAGCAGGTGATAAATTTAATTCATTAGAGAGCGAAGTTGAAGCGCGTGAAATTGCTAATAAACGCTTGCAATTACAGCGCGAACAAGGCTTGCGCACTCAAAAACATATTACGCTTGATGAAATTGGCCGCCGCCTGGCAGTGGGCAACTTTAAAGAGCTTAACATTATTGTTAAAGGTGATGTGGATGGTTCGATTGAAGCGTTGTCTGATTCATTGTTGAAACTTTCAACCGAGCAAATTCAGGTTAACGTTATTTCAAAAGCAGTTGGGCAGATATCAGAGTCTGATGTATTGCTGGCTTCCGCGTCTGACGCGATCATCATTGGTTTCCAGGTACGCCCGTCAAGTGGCGCACGTAAACTGGCCGAGCAGGAGCAAATAGACATCCGCTTATACTCCATCATCTACGACGCTATCAATGAGATAAAAGCCGCGATGGAAGGTATGTTAGCACCAACGTTTGAAGAGAAAATAGTTGCTAATGTTGAAATACGCGAAACCTTTAAGATAAGCAAGGTTGGTACTATTGCCGGTTGTATGGTATTGGATGGTAAGATAACCCGTAACAGTAAAATACGCGTGGTACGTGAAGGCGTGGTTATATACACCGGCGAACTGGCTTCATTAAAACGCTTTAAAGACGATGTTAAGGAAGTTTCGGCTAACTATGAGTGCGGATTAAACATCCAAAACTTTAACAATATTGAAGTAGGCGACATTGTTGAAGCTTATGAAAATGTTGAGGTTAAACGCAAACTGTAATTTATTTTCTAACTATAAATACGCGGGCCTTAATAATAGCTACTTCATTCGATACATTAAACGCAAAAATCCCGGTTTAATCAACCGGGATTTTTGCGTTTGTGTGTTAATGGTTTCTAAAAACGCCCAACGGCAGGGCTAACAGTTGTAAATTTATTGCCAAGGTTGATATAGTCTGTTAATATCTGACCGGCCTCAAATTTCAAAAAGTCAAGGTCCTCATGTTTAGGCTTCGGATCATCTTTTTTCAAAGGTGGTAAGCCTAAACCAATCCTTCGTTCATTATCGCGGTCAAATGATTTTTGTTCGTCAGCGTCGCGCTCTTTTTTTAGTTGCGACTCGTTTAGCGTCACTGTTTTCTCTGCTTCGCTCTTTTTATAATCTGCCAAATCAGCTAACATGGCTTTATAACCTTCATCTACGCTCATGCGTTGGTCATGTAATTTAGTTAATTGCGGTATAACGTTTGTAAAATCGCCAACTTTCGTATAGTTGCTTTTTGGAATAACATCAAATGGCATCGCAGATGGCTCGGTGTCTTCTCCATATTTATCCAACGGAATTGCTGATGGAAATTTAATGTCGGGCATAACGCCTTTATGCTGTGTAGAGTTACCTGTAATGCGGTAGAACTTTGCAATGGTTAAATTTAGTTGTCCAAAGGTACTTTCGCTGCCGGTAGAGGCAATTTTTACTTCCTTGCCATCAGCTCCTTTTACGGTTTTGTTTGAAGCAACTCTGTTGCCATTGGCCATTGCGGCTACCCTTTCAAGCACCGAAGGATTTATTTGCTTATCCAGGTCTATCTGGGTTTGTACAGAGCCTTTGCCATATGTTTGTGTGCCAATTATCAATGCGCGACCGTAATCCTGCATAGCGCCCGAGAATATTTCAGATGCTGAAGCGCTGAAACGATCTACCAATACCGCCATCGGACCATCCCAGGCAACTGAAGGGTCATCATCATCATCAGATTCTATCTTATTATAAGTATCACGCACCTGCACAACAGGGCCGGTTTTAATAAATAAGCCCGAAAGTGAGATAGCCTCGGCTAATGAGCCACCCCCATCTTCACGAAGATCAATCACTATACCATTAACTCCTTTACTTTTCAGGGTATCTAAAATTAATTTTACATCGCGTGTAGTGGTATGCGAATTGACATCGCCTGCTTTGTAATCACTATAAAAAGCGGGCACATTAATAATGCCTATTTTTACTGTTTTACCGTCCTTGGTATAAGACCGTATTTCTTCCTTAGCTAACTGGTCCTGCAAAACTATTTTGTCGCGTACAATTTCTACAACATTAGGTTTGTCGCCCGCAGTTTTACTTTGGGGCAGCAGCTTTAATTTTACCAAGGTCCCCTTAGTGCCGCGTATCAGCTTTATTGCGTTATCAATACGCCAGCCTATAATATCCTGGAACTCGCCATCCTTACCCTGTGCAACCGCAACAATACGGTCGCCTACATTCACCATGTGGCTTTTATCAGCAGGACCTCCCTGAACAAGGCTCTGTATAGTTACATATTCATTTTTCACCTGTAACGTAGCGCCTATCCCTTCCAGTTGGCGTGTCATTTCCATAGTGAAGTTTGCCGCGTTGGTTGGATCAAAATAATTGGTATGCGGGTCTATAGCCTCGGTAAAGGCATCCATAAACATTTGAAAAACATCATCCGACTCTAACTGTGTAACTTGCTTCAGCAGGGTTTCGTAACGCTTTTTTAACGTTTCCTTGTTTTTAGCTACATCATTACTGGCCAGCATCAAGTTAAGCATATCATATTTTACACGTTTGCTCCAATCGGCGTTCAAGTCATTTTCAGTGGCCGCAAAGGGCAACTTTTCCCTGTTATAAACAAATGTTTCGTCCTTTGTAAAATCAAAGTTTTTATTTAATTCGGCTATTGAGTAGTTTATCCGTTCTTCATACCTTTTCTGAAAAACGTTAAACATATAAAACACATCATTCAGGTTGCCATTTTTAATATCGTCGTCCAACACGGTTTTATATTTGTTAAAATCGGAAACATCTGACGCTAACAAGTAATCATGGCTTTCATCAAGTTTCTTCATGTAGCGATCAAATATCACAGCTGACAGCGAATCGTTCAGATCAACCTTTTTATAATTGTAATGCGAAATAAATCCCGCTACTGTCGTACAAACAATACTTTGCTGGGGGGTAGGTTCTAAATTACTTGAACCCGATACCTTAACAGGTTTTGAGGCCGAGGCATGGCACGCCAGAACGGTGCCCAGCGCCAGCACTATATAAAATTGCTTAAACATATCTTTTACTTTCTTTAAATTGGGAATAAAACAAAACATCAAATACCTGTATACAAAAAATTAATTTACTAATGTAAATAATAAGACAAACAAAAAGCCTGCCTTTTATTTGGAAATAACAATATTACAATAAAGTTTTACCGTTTTATTATAGATAGGGTTATTTTGTGTCAGTAAAGAGCCAAGAATTAAGATAAATGAATTAAGACAAATGACAACATTGAACTCAAATGGCGACAGTTTTTCCGCCGAACCCCGGTTAGCTTTTATCTTTTTAATGGAATTGTTTACCTTATAGATGTTTTCTTGTCTCCCGGTACTTGACTCTTGATTCACATAATACCAAACGTAGTATTAATGCGATTTATTGCTTTTCTCTACAGCCTGGGCATAGCGAAGTTCCGCTTTTGGGGATAGCGATTTATTGGCTTCCAGGTCCTGCATTTTCTTTGCTATTACTGCTACGTCTGCTGTAAACCCTTTCGCGTTCGCCAGGTCATACGCTTCCTGGAGATCAGTTTTTGCTAATGCGGGTTCACCGATGGCGAATTTTATGGCCGCCAGGGTTAACAAGTTTGAAATAGTATGCTTATCATCTTTTTGTTCGCGCGATAGTTCATTGCTTTGCAGCAGATACCATTTAGCCTCTGAAAACCTGTTTTGCAAAATATACAGATCGGCCAGGTCACTAAAGTTGTAGCTGGCCAAATTATAGATCCTGAAACGCATATTATGCTTGGCTTCCCTCATTACTTCATCTTCCGCGAGCTCTATATCATACACTGTCCGCTTAAGGGGAACAAAGTAAACTTCGGGCATATTAAAGTTTGCATCCGAAATATCAAAATAAGATAAATATGAAGGCTGTGCTATTTCCTCAAACCGCGGGAATACTTCTTGTACAACAGGCTTTTGTTTCTTTTTCCAAAATTGTGCCGACGCACTAACGCTTATCGCGCAAAGAATAATAAGGAACTTAATTTTCATTTAATATTATTGTGGCTTAAGTTAGTTAACTCAACAGGGGCGTAAAGGTATTGAATATTAACATTATGGTGTAATGTTAACAAATAAATTACGAAATATAAGGCATTGCCGCCTTTTACAATTTCAACCTCTAAAGTAAACCATTTTTCAGTAGCAGGTACAGTTTTAATAAATAGCTTGTTGGAAGGGTAGCATAATTAAGCTTTGCCGCTAAATTGCCAATACAGGCAGTTAGTAACCTGCTTTCGGTTACGTTTAGTAGTTCATCTTGCCGGTGCTGGCCAGGTTTAAGTATGTGACCCGGAACAGGTTGCCTGTTAAATGAGCTATTAGCGTGCGATGGCATACCGGCAACCGTAGGCTTGCTCAATGAGGCCGAATTTTCAATGCCAAGGAATGATGCCAAATGTTCACTTCCCCGTTCGGGATGCTTACAAAGTTCTTCATATCGTACAAGCAGAAACCGTTCATTATCGGTTTTATGTTCAAGGGCGACCTGGTACGACTTTTTAAGATCGCGCAACACGCTCCGTATATTAAACCGCAAATCCATCTTTTTGCGGGATGAAAGTGTAGCCATCGGTTCGCGGATAACATGTATGATCTTTGCATTGGGCATTTCCTGCCATATTCTTTTCAAAAACCGTTCATTTGTAGGCGTTTTATCAACCCACAGCTTCGCGGCAGAACCGCCGGTACAGGAAGCATAAGCAAGTACAACAGCTATATGGGGCCATTGTGAGTTTGCGCGATTGACCACTATCCACCAGGCCATTAAGTACCTGGCGAATTCAATATACGGCGAGCCGGTGGCCGAGCTACGGCCCAATAGCCAATAGGGCGGCTGGTTAATGGGATTGGCCAACCTGCGAAGCCATTCCATTCCTAAAAACATGGCTTGTTCACCATTTGGTATAATTTTAAGTTTAGCCTCCAGGTTGGTGTAAAAGGTACCTTCGGATGGTAATACAACTAAGGAAGGATGCCCATCTAAAATATCCCTAACCAGTGTTGTACCGCTGCGATGGACACCGCAAATAAATACCGGGTTTTGCGAAAGATCAATACCATGTTTTATCTCTTCTGCCGATAGCGGCATCTTACCTGATTGTTCAGCAAGGACCCATATTGCCTGCGACCACGAACGCACGGCATCTAACAATTCAGCCGAGGGGCTTTGTTCGAGCCGGTTTAGCGGAAGCAACGCATCGAGCGCACGTTCTGATTCTATTATTTCAGGCAACATTGATAGGCCGTGCATTAATTAAGGTTAAACGCATTATGCAATTTGTAATAAATTTTTTTAATTTTTATGCCTTACCTGTACCCTGCCTGCATTAAACCACAAAACCCGGCGTTTGCAGCCGGGCTTTGTGGTTTAAATAATATATTAACTATACTTTTCCTAACTCAAAAGGTAATTTACGGTAACGTTTACCAGTTGCTGCAAAAATTGCATTACCCACTGCAGGGGCAGTTGGCGGCAATCCTGGTTCGCCTAAACCTGTCGGTGCGTCTTCTGATGGTACAAACTTTACAATAACCTCAATAGGTGCATCCTTCATCCGCAAAAACTTATAGGTATGAAAGTTGGTTTGTTCAACCGCCCCTTTATTAAAAGTTACTTTGCTGAACATAGCATGGCTTAAACCATCAACTATAGCGCCTTCTACCTGGTTTTCGGCACCGCTTTGGTTAACTACCCTGCCGCAGTTTACGGCACAATATACTTTAGTTACCCTTAATGTGCCATCTGCCTTTTTAGTTACCTCGGCCACATGCGCGGCATAGGTGCTGAATGAAAAATGTGTAGCAAAACCCTGGTAAACATTTGGTGCCTTTTTCTTTCCCCAACCACTCATTTCGGTTACTAAATCAATAACGCTTTTAAGCTTTGCAACATCATAGTTTGGCTTATTGCCTACAGGCTGATTTTTGCATTTTTCCAATAATTCGAGGTGCAGGGCTACCGGGTCTTTCTTCATTTCATAAGCCAGTTCGTCCAGAAAAGATTCATCAGCAAAACATGCCGCATTACTGGTGGGCGCACGCCACGCGCCGGTTTGAATATTACTTGGCAATCCATGATTATCCGACCTGAAATTAGGAATAGACGCAGCGGGGAAGCCGTTGGGTATAGTTGCATTACCCCGTCCGTTAGCTGCTGCTAACACTGCCCCGTTAACATGCCACGCGGCAATTGTATTATCCGGTCCAATTGCGGCCCTATATTTAAAGGCGGTAGCCGGGCGGTAAAAATCGCCCTGCATGTCATCTTCACGCATCCATAGCATTTGTACGGGTACTTTTGCAGCCTGCGAAATTAGTGCAGCTTCCACCCCATTATCGGTTTGCAGCTTACGGCCAAAGCCGCCTCCCTGGCGCGGCATACTTAGCGTGATGTTTTCCTGCGGAATATTTAATGCTTTCGAAACAGCTGAACGTAAATTGGATGGTACCTGTGTAGGCCCGTATAATTCAACTTTGCCGTCGCGCACATCCGCGAAAAAGTTCAATGGCTCCATATTAGCGTGCGATAATGCTGGCACTTCATAAACAGCCTCAATCACTTTCGTGTTGGCAAGCGCGGCATCAACATCGCCGTCATTGCGCGACGGGGTGTCAGCCTTTTTGTTAATAAAATCTATAAAGGCCAGGTCATGGTCACTGGTACTTTCTAATTTGCTTGTATCGTCCCAAACTACTTTTAATACATCACGTCCTTTACGCGCAGCCCAGGTTGAAGTAGCCAAAACAGCTACCACATTACCTGCCTTTACTACGTTTTTAACGCCGGTAACTTTACGGGCTTCGGTATCGTCAAATGATTTCAGCGTTTTACCAAATGCAGGCGGGCGGGCCGAAACAGCATACAACATGCCTTCGCGGCGGGTATCAATCCCGTACAGCGGTTGACCTGTGATAATTTTATGATTATCCACATTATGTACGCGGGTGCCTATTATCTTAAAATCCTTAGGGTCTTTTAGCTTAACAGTTGTAGGTACAGGCAATAAGGCTGCCTTGGCAGATAATTCGCCATAGCCTAATTTTTTACCGGTTGGTTTATGGATAACAACGCCATTTTCGGCATAGCAGTCATCTTCGCTAACGGCCCATTGTTGGGCTGCAGCGCTGATCAGCATCACGCGGGCGGTTGCCCCCGCATTGCGGATAGGCATAAAACGGCCCCTCACTGCACCACTACCGCCTGCCATTTGCTGGCCAAAGCGTGGGTCTAACGGTGCCATTTCTACGGCTACTTTGTCCCATTGCACGTCTAATTCTTCGGCCAATATCATCGGCAGGGCAGTTTTTACACCCTGGCCAATTTCCGGATTCGGAGACATCAATGTCACTAAACCATCGGCATCTATCGAAACATAAGCATTTGGCGAAAATATCGTACCCGCATGTTTGGCTGGCTCTGCATCGGATAACAGGCTGAAACCAACCATTATGCCACCTCCAGCTATGGCGCTCACTTTAACAAAGTCGCGTCTTGAAAATGATTGATCTATCATTTGGCTACCCCCTCCATGGCTGCTGTATGAATTGCTTTACGTATGCGGTAGTGTGTGCCACAACGGCATATATTGGTTATGGCTGCGTCAATATCATTATCAGTTGGGTGCGGGTTCTTTTTAAGCAATGCCGCAGCTGCCATGATCTGGCCGGCCTGGCAATAGCCGCATTGCGGCACGTCAATTTCGCTCCAGGCTTTTTGTACGGGATGTGTACCGTCAACGCTTAAACCTTCAATGGTGGTTACTTTATAGTCGCCAACAGACGCTATCGGCATTGAACATGAACGCACTGCCGAACCATTGATATGCACTGTGCATGCGCCGCATTGTGCAATGCCGCAACCAAACTTGGTGCCCACCAAATTCAGGTGGTCCCGCAGTACCCACAACAGTGGTGTATCCGCATCCGCGTCAACCGTCATTAACTTGTTGTTGACAGAAATTTTATATGTAGCCATACATGTATTAATTTAAATCAAAGTTATTAATTGCATGGAATTATGCAAGTTTTTAACGCGACATAATTAAAATATTACAAAAAGTGTAATCGATTGCAAATTTTGTTTGAACCAGGATTTAACAGATTAAAGGATTACCAGGATTATATCGCTTACCTTAGCTATAGACAAGTCTAATCTCTAATTAACTAACCTCTAATCACTATCGATGCTTATCCCCCATAAAAAACACCAACTCTCCTCCATTCATAATTTCAGCCTGTGTAATTGCTAACCTGTTTAACGGTTTGCCATTCAACAGCATCTTTTGCACATACACGTTTTTGTCGCTTTGATCTTTAACATTGATGATAAAAGTTTTACCATTATCCAGCCGGATAACCGCGTGGCTTACCGTCGGACTACCAATTTCATATCTGTCTGATGCCGGGGCGAAAGGATAAAAACCTAATGCGCTAAAAATGTACCAGGCGCTCATTTGGCCGGTATCGTCATTACCGCCCAGTCCGTCCGGTGTTGGTTTGTACATCAGTGGCAATATCATGCGCACCCGTTCCTGAGTTTTCCAGGGCTGGTCGGTAAAGTTATACAGGTAGGCCACGTGATGCGATGGCTCGTTGCCATGCACGTAGTTGCCGATGATGCCATCGCGGGTAATATCTTCGGTTTCGGCAAAGTATTTATCCGGCAGGTTCATGGTGAACAGCGAATCGAGGTAGCGTACAAACCGGGTATTACCGCCCATTAGCTTAATTAGCCCTTGCGGATCCTGCGGGGCAAACAGGGTATAGTTCCAGGAGTTACCCTCAATAAAGCCTTCGTTAATAGTGGTAAGCGGGTCAAACGCACCTTTTCTCCAGGTGCCGTCCGCCAGTTTTGGCCGCATAAAACCAACACCGGGGTCGTAAACGTTTTTATAGTTTTGTGATCGTTTGATAAACTCATTATAAATATCCATGCGACCCAGCTTCTTCGCCATCTGGGCTATAGCCCAGTCATCATAAGCATATTCAAGAGTTGATGATACTGAATTGGCATTCTTCTCATCAGGAATATAGCCCATATCCATATAATAGCCAATACCCTCATAATCGCGGTGACGGGCGGTAGTTACACATGCTTCTAAAGCTTTTTTTGTATCGAACGGGGCATTACCTTTTATAACCGCGTCAGCAATAACTGCTACGGCGTGGTAGCCACTCATGCACCAGTTCTCATTTGCCGAGTTTGACCAGATGGGCAGCATGTGCTCGGGGCTTTGGTCAAAATGGGCCAGCATGGAACGTACCATATCCGCATTACGCTTTGGCTCAATAATATTGAACAGCGGGTGCAGCGCGCGATAGGTATCCCATAAAGAAAAGGTGGTATAATTGGTAAAGCCAACCGCCTTATGAACCATTTGGTCTATGCCTTTGTATTGGCCATCCACATCCATATAAACCGTTGGGTTGATCATGGCGTGGTACATAGAGGTATAGAAATCTATCTTGGTATCCTTGCTGCCTTCAATTTCAATTTTGTGCAGCTCCTTTTCCCATAGTTGCTGCCCGGCATTTTTAACCTTATTAAAATCCCAGCCGGGTATTTCGGCTTGCATATTATTTAAAGCCCCGGCCATGCTTACAGGCGACAAGGCAAACTTGATCTTTATCTTTTCGCCCTCTTCGGTTTTAAAATCAAAGTAAGCCCTTAACTGGCGGCCCGCAATTTCGGGGAAGTTTGGCACTCTATTAAATTTGCCCCAAAAACCGCCGTAAACTTCGCGCTTCGAGTAATTTCTATAACCGTGGGAGATAAATGGTTTAGAGAATTTCATCGCAAAATACAGTGTTCGCGTACGCGCCCAGCCATTAGTTTCGCGGTAGCCGATTACCGTAGAATCATTGACAACTTTCATATACGTCCACACGTTTTTATCCGGGTAGTTGTAAATTCCTGCCATTAAATCCAGGATGATATGCGACTGGTCCGACTTGGGGAAAGTGTATTGGTGAAAGCCAACCCTTGCGCTCGTGGTCATTTCGGCAGTGATATTGCTGGCATCCAGCTTTACCTTGTAATAATTAGCCTCGCTTACTTCGTTGGCATGCGAATAGGGCGAACGGTAGCCTGGCCTGTCAACAGTTCCGGGTGTCAGCTTTAATGGGCCGACCGTAGGCATAATTAAAAAATCGCCCAGGTCTGAATGGCCTGTACCGCTAAAATGAGTATGACTAAAGCCGGTGATGGTTTTATCTTCGTATTGATATCCGGCGCAATATTTATAAACATCGGGGTTGTATTTGCCGTTTAGCTCGTAGCTGGCCGTATCCGTTTCGGGACTTAGCTGCACCATGCCAAAAGGCACCGTCGCGCCTGGGTACGTATGCCCCATACGCTCTGTGCCGATGATGGGCTTTACGTATTGAAGCAGATTGGTAGCTGGCTTTTTTTGGGCATAAGCGGCAAAACCGACGCTTAGCAGCAGGGCAAATGCTGTTTTTTTATAGATCATGTTTAAGCAATTATTGGCTGTTACCAATATGTAAAGGTAATTAATGCCGCTTATACTATTGTCGTGTCAAACCATAAATTGAATTTATCTTCAATTTATAAGCCTATTAACCCAAAAACGCACAAAACGAGGGTTAACACAACTTGACCTAATTCAGGGTTGACATTTTCTTAACTACTTTACCATCAAGTACATAAATAACTAACACGTGCCGCTTGGGTTAACATTGATTACCCGGTTGAGGCACCTACAACTTCTGTAACGCCGCTTTTATCCTTGGTATCATTTGTTCAATATCATCCAGCGTGCTTGCGCCTACAGATGCGCGAAACCAGTTCACATTATCGTCTGTACCAAACGCGGAGAAAGGCACAAGTGCCACACCTGCCTCCTTAATGAGGTAAAAGTTAATATCGGTTGAGTTTTTAAGCAAGTCTCCGTCGGGCGTGGTTTTGCCGGTATAGTCAACCTTAACGGTTAAATAAATAGCGCCCATCGGGGCAATGGAATCTACCTTAAACCCGGCGGTCTTTAATTGCTGAAAGCCTTTGTGCAACGCAGCCAGGCTGGTTTGCAACCTTGATTTTAAGTCGCCGAGGTATTCGTCGACAATCGCATCATTAACAATATACTTGGCCATTGCAACCTGTTCGGCCTTTGGCGACCATGCGCCCATATGGCCTACAATTGCCTTCATATTATTGATAATGTTTTCGGGGCCAAAACCCCAACCAACACGTACGCCTGTAGCGGCAAAGCATTTGGAAGCACCATCAACAAATATGGTATAGTCTTTCAATTCGGGCCTTAAGCTAACCGGGTTATAATGCACATTGTCCCCAAAAGTTAATTGCGAATAGATCTGGTCGTATAAAAGATATAAAGGCTTTTCGCCGGCCTTGCGGGTTTTATTTTCGGCTATAACCAGGTCGCAAATTTCTTCCAGGTCTTTTTTACTGAACATTGTGCCGGTTGGGTTTAACGGCGAGCATAAAGCCAGCAGGGCAGCACCTTTGATATGTGGACGCAGATCGTCAGCAGTAGGCATAAAATTATGTTCGGGCGTGGTTTGCACAATAATCGCTTCCGCCCCGGTCAAGTCGCAATAATGGTTATTATTCCATGATGGTGCCGGGAAAACAACCTTGTCGCCAGGGTCAACAACCGCCAAAAAAGCAGAGTAGATCAATGGCCTTGACCCACCGGATATTAATATTTGTTTTGGTGTATAAGCAAGCTCATACCTGCTTTTCAAAAAATCTGACACGCTTTCACGCAATATCAATACACCGTCGGCAGGTGGGTAATTGGTTTGATTGGCATTATAAGCGTCAACAATGCCTTGCTTTAACTCGGCGGGAATAGGATATATATTTGAGTCGTAATCGCCAATAGTAAGGTTGGCAATATTTTGTCCTTGTCTTTTTAATTCGTTTATCTCACCGGCTATCCTAATAATTTCAGACCCCCGCAGGTTTTGGGCTAATGTTGATGATGTATTCATTTTTAAAAGGTAATTTTTTTTTAAACGTAAAAGGTTTAAGGGGCAAAGGTAAAAGGTTTTTTGAAGTAAACGGAGAAAGGTAAAAGGTTTAAAGGCCTTATTATCTTCAAGCCAACCTTTTACCTTTCTCCTTTTAGCTTAAAATCTTATAAATATGCTTCGCGCAGTTTAATCAACCGTATCCAGTGCATAAATTTCATAACCGGGTAAACCGGGTCGATCTCAAACCATTTTGCAGCGAAATTGGCGTTATTTGGCCGTTTATGATGGTTATTTTGAAATAATTCGCCCAGCATAAAAAAGTCAAACGGGGTTGAGTTTTTTGATTTATCGCCATTGTCAAAATTGGCATAGCCGTATTTATGCCCGCACCAGTTAACTATAGCGCCATGAATTGGCCCCATCATAAAATGAATGGGCAGCAATAAAAACATCCACCAATGGGTAGCAAAAGCGATATAAAAAGCCACGTATAAACAGCCAAATAAAATGCGCGATACAAATGTCGATCCCCAGTAATCCAGCAAGCGCCATTCGGGGTAATTGCCTTTAAACTGTGCATCAGGCTCTTTCAGGCGTTTCTCATAAAGCTTATAGCTTTGCGCGGTGCGCCACATCATCTGGAAAACATCCGTAAAAAAATATGGCGAATGCGGGTCTTTTTCAGTATCACTGAAAGCGTGGTGCTCACGGTGCATAATAGCATAAGCGCGCGGGTTTAAAAACGATGATCCCTGGCAAATAAAAGTAAGCAGATGGAACATGCGCTCATTAAACTTATTGGTGCTGAACATTTTATGTGAAGCGTACCGGTGCAGGAAAAATGTTTGAAAAAATAGCGATAGAAACCAGTGGCACAGGAAGAATATTAGAATTATCACGTATGGGAATATTAAGGTAACGAATTATGGCACAAAGATACAATTAAAACAATTAATTGCCCTTAACGATATACGAAGTGTTTGTTAACTAAGGTTCATTTTTTATGCTATTTCTCCAATTAAAAAGCTTTGCCTTTTAAATATTTAATAAAATACTGATAAACAGCTATTTATTTTATGGGTTTGTTTTATTTCTTTATCTTAGTTTAAAATTTAATCTTCCGGTTACATAAAAATAACTTTTAAAGCCGGCAATAGCATTTGACCTTGCACATAAAGCATTTCCGCTATGAAAAGAAGTTTACAAAAATATATGATTGTAATAGCCTTGGCTATTATGGCTATTTTGGGGGGAGATTGCAAAAAACAACAATCCAGCCAGCCGCCTGTTGCAGGTTTTAATTTTACAGGAGTAAACAACCAGGTACTGCCCGACACAGTGACCTTTAGCAGCACGTCACGGTTTGTAACAACCTATTTTTGGAGTTTTGGCGATGGCGGTATTTCATCAGCGCAAAATCCGGTCCATACTTATACAGCAGCCAGTTATACAGGTTTGCCTTATAATGTAAAGCTAATTGTAACCAGCATGTATGGCAGGGACAGTATTACCAGGCAAATAAGTTTTATACCAACCGTCATTAAAGGTGTAAGCGCGTTCGCGCTGCCCGGCAGCTTAATAATTATCACAGGTTTTGGCTTTAACACCAGTATTACAGGTAATACGGTTACGATAAATGGTATACAAGCAACGGTTAATTCGGCAAGTGCTACGGCAGTTACGGTTACCGTACCTGCAAATGCCACAACGGGTCCACTTGTATTAACTACTAATGGGAGAACGTTAACTACAAATCTCACAGTCTACAACCTTGTTAGCGGGCAAGCCCTTGGTTATAGTGGATACCCTTTTAGCTACTTTAAACATATTACAAACTTTCACAGTGGAGATGGGTATGCTGCTGATGGTGAGACTGACACTGTTGTTTATTCACTTTTGATTCCGGAAGGCGCTGTTGGCCAGGAAACATATTTAACGGGGGGCTATTATGTGGCCCCAAGCCAGGTAAGGTTTTGGGGCCTTGCTAACGGGTATGCAGTAGGGTCGAATTCTTATGTGATATATCAATACGGGACAAGTTTGTACCCTGCGCCTACTACTTTGAGCGTGTTTGCGGGGAGCGGGGTTTCGGGATATGCTGACGGGCAGGGGACATCGGCACAGTTTGCAACTCCGCAGGGAATGACCGCTGATGCCGCAGGAAACTTATATGTTAATGACGCTCACCGGGTAAGAAAGATCAACCCAGCCGGATTGGTGACCACCCTGGCAGGCAGCGGCGCTGATGGCAATGCCGACGGGCAGGGCACAGCAGCAACGTTTGGCAACCTGTACGGTATTACCGCAGATGCTGCGGGTAATGTTTATGTAAGCGATAATGAATACCTCAATATCCGTAAAATAACCCCGGCAGGCATGGTAACTACATTCGCAGGCAGCGGTACAGCCGGGTTTGCCGATGGCGCGGGCAAGGCGGCGCAGTTTTATTTTCCGAAAGGAATGGCAACAGATGCCCTCGGGGATATTTTTGTGAGCGACAGCAATTGCAACAATACAACCGGTCCCTACACGTCAGCCATTCGTATGATAAGTCCCCTGGGTTTGGTTACTACAATATTAAACAGTAATAAAGGTGATAACATAAGCAACCCTGATGGAATAGCTTATATGTATAACGGAATAGTTTATTTGAATAACGGAATAGCTAACCCTCCCTGGTTACTTATTTGCAATACCGGGCCAGGCATCGCCAATCAGAACCTTGTGACGGTGAATTTTGTAGCTAAGTGAATATATTTATATAAAGCTTATAACAAGTTAACGTATAATAAAATACAGCTTGAATGCTATTTGTTTGAAAATTTATTTTATCTATCTTAGTTTAGAATTTGATCTTCCGTATATACCAAATAACCTTTAAAAGCCAGAAACTACATTTAACCTTACACATAAAGCATCTCTGCTATGAAAGGAAGTTTACAAAAATACAGTGGCATAATAACAATGATTGTTATGTCCGTTTTATTAACTACCTGCAAAAAAGACAGTAATAGCCAGACACAGATTTACTTAGACCCCAATGCGGCAAACAGGCCTGTTGCCAGTTTTAGTTTTGCCATAACAAGCAACCAGGTGCTTCCCTGTACAGCTACTTTTACCAATACCTCTCAGCGCGCAACAAGCTATCAATGGTATTTTGGCGATGGCAATACTTCATACGACCAAAACCCGACCAATATTTATACAGGGGCCACCTATACAGGTTTGCCATATACGGTAAAATTGGTGGTAACCAATAGCTATGGAAAGGATAGTGTTACAAAGCAAATAGCTTTCGCATCAACCCTTATTACGGGCGTTAGTGCAAATGCGCTGCCCACCAGCGTAATAACTATCACCGGGATTAATTTTAGTGCAGGCATTGCTAATAACAGTGTGACCTTTAATGGTGTAGCTGCAACTATCAGCACTGCAACTGCTACGGCACTTACCGTTGCCGTACCTGCAACTGCTACATCGGGGCCGCTTGTATTAACTACCGGCGGAACAAAAATAACTACAAATTTTACCGTCTATTCCCTTGTTACCAGCATTTTTTTACCAAATGTTTATCTTAAACATATAGCTTCTTCATTTACCAGTTATCCGGCTGCGGCTTTCGGTTATGATTCAGATTCAGGATACCAGGGCGATTGTGAATCGGATTCTGTTTTTTATGTAGATCATAGCATTTCAGGCGCTGTCGGTCAATATGTGGGGACTTTTTCGGGGTATTACCAGCAAGCCCCAAGCCAGGTAAAACTTTGGGGTATAGCCAATGGGTATGCAGCAGCGTCAAATGATTACAGGATATATAAATACGGCTCTCCACCCAATTACAGCGTATTCGCCGGAAGCGGAGTTTCGGGGTATGCTGACGGACAGGGAACATCAGCACAATTTGTAGCGCCCCAGGGGATGGTTGCTGATGCTGCCGGAAACTTATATGTTAATGACGCGCACAGGGTAAGAAAGATTAGCACAACGGGGCTGGTAACCACCCTCGCCGGCAGCGGTGCCGACGGTAATACAAACGGACAGGGCACGGCGGCAACATTTGGTAACCTGTATGGTATTACGGTAGACGCGGCAGGCAATGTTTATGTAAGCGATAACAAATACCTCAATATCCGTAAAATTACGCCATCGGGCATGGTAACCACTTTAGCAGGCGGTGGTATTGCCGGTTTTGCTGATGGCACGGGCAGCGCCGCGCAATTTTATTCCCCTAAGGGAATAGTAGTAGATGCCATGGGCGATGTTTTTGTAAGTGACAGTAATTATAATAATCCAACCGGCCCCTATACGTCCGTTATACGCATGGTAAACAGTTTAGGCGTGGTTACTACCGTATTAAACAGTAATAAAGGCGACATTGTAAGCAACCCGGATGGGTTGTGTTTTTTTGCAGGATTAATTATTTGCAATACCGGGCCGGGCGCGGCTAATCAGAATATCATATCAGCAGGCTACGCGGCTAAATAACCCGCTTTGACAAGATGACGCAGAATTTACTTATGAAAAAGCGCTAAGCAGTAATTTCCCTTATATTGCCCTCCATTTATTAACTGAATAATGGAACCCACCGCGAAGTTAGAGCGCAGCTTATCATTAACCCAGGCAACAGCTATCAACATGATAGATATGGTGGGGATAGGGCCATTTGTAACCATACCTTTTATAGTTGGCGCTATGCGCGGGCCGCAATGTATCCTGGCCTGGCTGTTGGGCGCATTCCTCGCTTTTTTAGATGGCTCCGTTTGGGCCGAACTTGGTGCGCGCTGGCCTGAGGCGGGCGGCAGCTATGTTTTCCTGCAAAACATTTACGGCAATAAAAAATTTGGCCGTATGATGTCGTTCCTGCTGGTTTGGCAAACGGTTTTGCAGGCACCGCTGGTTGTTGCCAGTGGGGCTATCGGGTTTTCACAATACCTTACTTATTTGGTGCCGTTAACTACCATTCAGCAAAAACTAATAAGCGGCGGACTGGTAATTTTAGTAACCGTGCTGCTTTACCGCAATATCAAAAGCATAGGTAAAATTTCTATTTTATTATGGATCATAACCGGGGGAACATTTTTATGGTTGATAGGCTCGGGCTTTGCTCATTTTAATACGGCATGGGCGTTTGGCTATACAAAAGATTCATTCAACTTTACACAGATCTTTTTTGTAGGATTAGGGCATGCTTCGCTTAAAACTGTTTATTCTTATTTAGGCTATTACAATGTTTGCCACCTGGGCGGCGAAATTAAAAAGCCCGAACGCAATATCCCGCGCAGTATATTTATTTCGGTAGGCGGCATCGCGTTGCTTTACCTGGGTATGCAGGTCATGATATTGGGTGCCATGCCGTGGCAAAAAATTGCCGGTTCAACTTTTGTAGTTAGCACTTATTTTGAACATATTTATAACCTGCAAATAGCACGGTTAGCCACAGCCTTAATTTTGTTTATAGCCGTTGCCTCGTTATTCGCGGTAATGCTGGGTTATTCGCGTATCCCATACGCCGCAGCTTTAGACGGTAATTTTTTTCCGGTATTTGGCAAACTGCATCCAACCAAAAAATTCCCTTATGTGTCATTGCTGGTACTCGGCGCTTTTGGCTTTGCCTTTAGCCTTTTGTTTAAAATGGGCGAAGTGATTACCGCCATTATTACCATGCGTATCATCATCCAATTTGTAGGTCAATCAGCCGGTGTAATGTATTGGCACTGGCATAAGCAGAATGATTTGCGTCCTTATAAAATGTGGTTATATCCACTTCCTGCCATCATTGGTATTATTATCTGGTTGTTTATATTGTTTACAAGTCCGTGGGTATATATTGCGTCTGCGGCAGGTATTATCGGGGTGGGGGCTGTTGTTTTTTATACAGTAATGTGGCCACGGGAAAAACGGCGGATAGCATTGGCATCTCCTTTAAATTAAGCGTTGCGATTCCCGCATTCAATAAAATCCGAAATGGAAATTATTTCAATAGTGAATTCTTCAGCGGGAAATTAAACATCACTTTTTCAAGGTAGGGCATCTTCAAAGCGTGTTCCAAAGCGTCGGCATGACGTAAATGGTGCATATCGCTTGATATGAAATCTATCATATCATTATCTATCAAATCCTCGGCTTTCTTTTTGGCATCCTTGCCGTAATACCCTGTTAACGAGATGGTATTCAATTGTAAACTGCATCCCCAGGTTTTAAACTTTCGTAGCTGCTCAATATCCATATAGGGATATCGCTCGGGATGCGCTAAGATGGGCTTATACCGGTTCTCCATCATTTTTTTAATAACGGATATGGCGTTTGGCGGGCTATTTATAAACGAAAATTCAAAAAGCACGTAATTATCACCCATGGTCATTACTTTTCTATTTTCGACGCGCGGCTCAAAAGTTTCATCAAAGTAATGCTCGGCAGCTGCTTCAACTTTAATAGAAATATTTTCTTTTACCAATTCGGCTTTCAGAATTTCAAGCGCGTTGTTGATGGTTTCGGGTGTGTTTTTGTAATAATCGGCCATTATATGCGGCGTCGCAATTATCTTTTTTATCCCAAGGGCCATCATTCTTCTAATTAAGGCGATGGACTCTTGCGGTGTTTGCGCGCCATCATCAATACCTGGCAAAACATGCGAGTGCATATCAACTATGAGGGACTCATAATTGAACGTAGCTTCCTTTTGCTCGGGCGGTTTCTTTTTGAAGAATTTAAGCATTAGCGGTTATTATATTGCTCGTTATAATATTGCTGGTAATGACCAGAGGTTACATCATTCAGCCACTCTTCATTAGCAAGGTACCAATCGACTGTTTTTTCAAGCCCTTCTTCAAAAGTAATGGAAGGCACCCAGCCCAAATCATTTTTAAGTTTCGACGCGTCAATGGCATAGCGCAGGTCGTGCCCGGCCCTGTCAGTAACATACGTTATCAGTTTTGCCGACTCACCAATTTGCCTGTTTAACTTTTTATCTAATATACTGCATAAAAGTTGTATCAGGTCGATGTTTTTCCATTCATTATGGCCGCCAATATTATAGGTTGAGCCCGCTTTAGCTTTGTGGAACAGTACATCTATTGCCCGGGCATGGTCTTCAACCCATAACCAATCGCGGATGTTTTCACCCTTACCATAAACAGGTACGGGTTTATTTTGTGTTATATTACGAATGGCCAACGGGATCAATTTTTCGGGAAAGTGGTATGATCCGTAATTATTTGAACAGTTTGAAATAACGGTGTCCATTCCATACGTATCATGATATGCCCTTACAAAATGATCAGACCCTGCTTTTGAAGCCGAGTAGGGCGAATGCGGGTCATACCCGGTTTCTTCGGTAAACATGCCATCCCCGCCCAATGAACCGTATACCTCATCGGTGGAAACATGGTAAAAGCGGGTTGTGTCATATTTGCCTTTCCAGGTTTGTTTAGCGGCATTTAAAAGGTTCGCGGTGCCAACTACGTTGGTCATTACAAATTCAAGCGGGTTGGTGATCGACCGGTCGACATGCGATTCGGCAGCCAAATGAATTACAGCATCCGGCTGTTCGTCTGTAAAAAGTTGGGTTATAAAATCAACATCAACAATATCGCCTTTAATAAATTTATAGTTTGGTTTATGCTCAATATCCCGCAGATTAGCCAAATTACCCGCATAGGTTAACTTATCCAGGTTAATGATGTTATATTCAGGATAGTTTTTAACAAAGCGGCGTACGACATGCGAACCTATAAACCCCGCACCACCGGTAATAATTATCTTTTTCATTTGTATTATTATAACGGGTTTTTGGAAATATATTTTTCCCATTCCCACGCGGATGACATCATTTCATTCAAATTCAATTCTGTCTTCCAGTTTAATTTATCTGTTGACTTTGAAACATCGCCCCATATTTTTTCAATATCGCCCGCCCGGCGCGGACCTACCTGGTAGTTTAATTTAACCCCTGTGGATTGTTCAAAAGCATTGATCACCTCTAATACCGAATTGCCTACACCTGTACCCAGGTTAAACATATCATAACCTTTAAAAGTACCCTTCGCCATTAGCTTTAAAGCAGCTACATGCGCTTTGGCCAAATCTACCACGTGGATATAATCACGTACGCAACTGCCGTCGGGGGTATCGTAGTCATCGCCAAAAACGGTTATCTTTTCGCGCTTGCCAATAGCTGTTTGTGTTATAAATGGCACCAGGTTTTGCGGAACGCCAATAGGTAATTCGCCAATTAAGGCCGATTCATGTGCGCCTACGGGGTTAAAATACCGCAATGATATTACTTTATAATCGCTGCCTGCCGCAATCATATCCTTTAGCATTTCTTCGGCAATTTGCTTGGTATTGCCATACGGAGATTCCGCTGGTTTTACCGGGGCATCTTCTGTAACCGGCAACTTGTCGGGCTGCCCATAAACGGTGCAACTTGATGAAAATACAAAGTTTATAGGTGCCCCTGCATACGCATTTAAAACATTAAGCAATGAATAAAAATTATTACGATAATACTTTAACGGCACTTTAACCGATTCGCCAACTGCTTTAAAAGCTGCGAAATGGATAATCCCCGCTATATCGGTCGCAGTCGCGGCAAAGTTTTTTACACCCTGCTCATCACATAGATCAAGTTTATGAAATTCGGGGGTAAAGCCAATGATCTTTGTAAGCTGGTCTAAAATTTTAGGGTTCGAGTTTGACAGGTCATCTACAATTACGGGTTCATAACCGGCATTTACAAGTTCGACAACCGTATGCGACCCGATAAAACCCAATCCCCCGGTAACTAATATTTTTGCCATTAGTGTTTATTGTAATAAGTAAAGTCTTTATGCAATATCTCTTTTTCGGGAAGAGATTTAAAATATTCATAAGTGATCTTTAACCCTTCGCTGCGCGAAACTTTCGGCTCCCAGCCCAAAATAGCTTTTGCCTTGGTAATATCCGGGCGGCGTTGTTTAGGGTCGTCCGTAGGTAACGGCAGGCTGATCAGTTTTTGGTCTGTCCCTGTTAATTTGATAATCTCCTCGCCAAACTCGCGGATGGTAATTTCATCGGGGTTGCCAATGTTCATTGGTTGCGTGTAATCGCTATGCAACAGGCGGTATATCCCTTCAACCAAATCATCCACATAACAAAAAGCCCGTGTTTGTGATCCATCCCCAAACATGGTTAATGGTTCGCCGCGCAGGGCCTGGCCAATAAATGCGGGCAATACCCGGCCATCATTCAGGCGCATGCGTGGGCCGTAGGTATTAAATATACGTACAATACGGGTTTCCAAACCATGAAAGGTATGGTACGCCATAGTAATAGCCTCCTGGAAACGTTTAGCTTCGTCATAAACGCCGCGCGGGCCAACCGGGTTAACATTCCCCCAGTATTCTTCGGGCTGCGGGTTAACATTCGGGTCGCCGTAAACTTCGGATGTAGATGCGATAAGCATCCGTGATCCTTTATTACGCGCTAATCCTAAAAGATTATGTGTACCTAACGAACCTACCTTTAACGTTTGAATAGGTATTTTTAAATAATCTATCGGGCTTGCAGGCGAAGCGAAATGCAGGATATAATGCAACTCACCGGGCACGTATACAAACTTGGAAACATCGTGGTTATAAAACTCGAAGTTTTCCAGCTTAAATAAATGCTCAATATTGCGCAGGTCGCCGGTGATAAGGTTGTCCATACCGATAACATGGTAATCTTCTTTTATAAACCTGTCGCATAAGTGCGAACCTAAAAAACCCGCCGCGCCGGTAATCAATATACGTTTTCGTGCCATTAGCTGATTATTTTTCGTCCGATACTGTTATAATAAAACCCGCAATCAATCATTTTTTGCAGGTCATATAAATTGCGGCCATCAAAAATAACTTTACTTTTTAATAATTTTTCAACCTCGTCAAAATCAGGGGTCCTGAAAACCGACCATTCTGTAAGTATCAATAAAGCGTCGGCATCATTTAACGCGTCATATTGATCTTTCGCATAATGAATTTTATCGCCAAGCAGGGCTTTAATATTTGGCATAGCTTCCGGGTCGAACGCGGTTACCGTAGCGCCTTCTTTCAACAATTCATCAATAATGTATAATGCCGGAGCTTCGCGGATATCATCTGTTTCTGGTTTAAACGCCAATCCCCATAAGGCAAATTTCTTGCCTTTAATATCGCCTTTAAAATACTTCTTAACCTTTTCAACCAGTACCTTCTTTTGAATCTCATTAACCTCCATTACAGAGTTCAGTATTTTAAAATCGTATTTATTTTCTTCGGCCGATTTTGCCAGCGCCTGCACGTCTTTAGGGAAGCAGCTACCACCGTAGCCAATGCCCGAAAACAGGAACCGCCTGCCTATACGTTCATCAGCGCCAATGCCGCGCCTTACCATATCCACGTCAGCGCCTACCAGCTCGCAAAGGTTAGCTATCTCATTCATAAATGAGATCTTAGTGGCTAAAAATGAATTAGCGGCATATTTTGTTAATTCAGACGAACGCTCATCCATAAAAATTATCGGGTTGCCCTGGCGAACATACGGGGCATATAATTCGCCCATCAGCTTACGGGCACGGTCGTCCATTGTTCCAACTACAACACGGTCGGGTTTCATAAAGTCTTCCACGGCAACACCTTCGCGTAAAAATTCGGGGTTTGATACCACGGCAAATTCAACACTGGTATTGGCATTCATCACAGCAGTTACCTTATCTGCCGTACCAACAGGCACGGTTGATTTGGTTACAATAACTTTATACCCGGTTATAAGTTTGGCAATGTCTTTAGCAGCGCCTAATACATAGCTCAGGTCGGCCGATCCATCACCACCCGGAGGGGTTGGCAATGCCAGGAAAATGATTTTCGCTTCGGCTATAGCTTCGGCAAGGTTATTGGTAAAATGCAGCCTTTCCTGCTTTATATTACGATGAAAAATTTGCTCCAGGCCGGGCTCATATATAGGCAACTTTCCTTCCTGCATCATTTTTACTTTCTGCTCGTTAATATCAACGCATATTACCTGGTTCCCGGTTTCAGCTAAACAAGTACCGGTTACCAAACCAACATACCCTGTTCCGACTACAGCAATCTTCATAAATTTTTATTTAATTATTGTGCTACTTTTATGCCTGCGAAGATAAACAATCATACTTAAATGCCCATACTATATAATTTAGGTGTACAACTCTATTTTATAACTGTTTACATGGCCGCGTTTTTTAATAAAAAAGCGAGGCTATGGATAAATGGACGACGAGATCAAGCCATTTTAACGGAACCGCCGTGTATTTGGTTTCATTTCGCATCGCTGGGCGAGTTTGAGCAGGGCCGCCCTGTTTTGGAGCGAATGCGTGAATTATATCCCGGGAAAAAAATAACTGTTACTTTTTTTTCGCCGTCAGGATATGAGATCAGGAAAAACACGCCGCTGGCCGATCATGTTTATTACCTGCCGTTAGATACCGCCAAAAACGCGCGCAAATTTATTGAGGCGGTACAACCCGAAATGGCCATTTTTACCAAGTATGAATACTGGTATCATTTTTATAAAGAGTTGCACCAGCGCGATATACCTTTATATATAATCTCCGGCATATTCAGGCCCGATCAAATATTTTTCAAATGGTATGGCGGCCTGCACCGCACGATATTAAGCTTTGTAACCCGCTTTTTTGTGCAGGACGAGCAATCCAAACAGTTATTGCAAAACATTAATATCACCAAGGTCAGCATAAGCGGCGACACCCGTTTTGACCGTGTTTGGGCCAACGCGCAGCAACCCAAGCCTCTGCCAGATATTGCTGAATTTAAAAATAACCATAAACTATTTATAGCCGGCAGCACCTGGCCACAGGATGAAGAATTAATAGCGGCATTGATAAAAGATAACCCCGATTGGAAATTTATAATCGCCCCGCATGAGATAAGCGAAGAAAAAACAACTCAACTGGTTGGCCTGCTGCCTGAAAATTCGTCCATTCGCTACTCGTTACTCACTACCCACTATTCACCACTGACTACTGACCATTCACCACTCACAACGCTTGTCATTGACAACATAGGCATGTTATCCTCGCTATATCAATATGGCGACATTGCTTACATAGGCGGCGGGTTTGGCGCGGGGATACACAATACATTGGAAGCCGCAGCTTTTGGTTTGCCGGTAATTTTCGGCCCTAATTATGAAAAATTTAAAGAGGCTAAAGATTTGATCGGTTTAAATGCCGGGTTTAGCATCAGCAATGAGGCGCAACTGAAACAAATTGCAGGGAAACTGATAAATGATGATGAGTTTTGCAAGAATGCCGGTTTGCAGGCTAAAAAATATGTTGAAGAGCATACCGGGGCAACAGAAACAATAATAGATTTTATAAAAGTCGGGCTTTAATAATCTTGTCGCGAATTAGCACGACAGTTTGGCTAAAGCCACTATTTCATCTGCCAACTACCCGTCCGATAAATCGGACGGCAATGAATTATAGAATCATTGCCGTTGGTTGAAACGAACGGATAGCGAATATTAATCATAATCCTTAATATTGCCTTGATGGGTTTTTTGCAGCTACCCGGTTTGGGTAAGGTACATTTTCATGAGTATGGCACGGGCACAAAGCCGCTGCTGGCCTTTCATGGCTATGGCATGACGGGTAAACAGTTTCATGTGCTTGCCAAATCTGTTTTGCCCTATTATCATGTTTATGGGTTCGATCATTTTTTTCACGGGGATAGCCAATTAGATAACTGGGCGGAAGCGCAAATACTTGCAGGCATGCCCAAAGCAATGGTGCGTAATTATGTTGAGGAATGGTTTAAAGTTTACGGGCGGCAACGGTTTTCGGTAATGGCTTATTCTATCGGCGCCAATATGGCGCTGCTATTGGTTGAAGAATACGCCGACTTGATAGACGATATAATATTAATGGCACCTGATGGCATTGCCGGATATAAGGGTTTTCGGTTTTTAACAGAGAACAGTATTGGAAAGTATTTATTTAAACATATTTCCAACAGCAAATGGCTGGCCCCTACCCTGCTTAAAAATTTAAAACGCTTTAGATTTGTTGATGAAGCATTATATAAAATAGCCTATAGTGAAATGGATACCCAACAAAAGCGGCTGGATGTTTATTATACCTTAAATTTAATACGCCTTTTAAAACCAGATGTTAACAAAGTGGCCCGGCTTATCAATCAATATGCTATAAAATGCACGTTAATATTCGGGCGCGATGATAATTTGTTTCCAAAAGCGCCTGCTATGCCCTTTATAAAATTATTAACCAATGCTAAAAATGATGAAGTACCTTTAGGGCATTGGCTGGTTACACCTGAATTGGATGAATATTTAGCAAAATATAACTTATGATACCTCACCGAAGAATACGATGGGTGCAAACGCTTGCCAGGCAATATTTGTTGAAGTATCGCATACCCAAAGAATTTAATATTTTGCAGTATAATGACATTGAATTATTGCCTGATCATTCCATATTGCTGTTGTGTAACCATTTTAGCTGGTGGGACGGCTTTTGGGCCGGGTATTTGGCCAATGTTTATTTCCATAAGGATTTTTACATTATGATGCAGGAAGATCATCTGCAAAAAAGAATGTATCTAAATTATTTGGGGGCATTCTCTATTAACCGGCATTCAAAAGAAGTTATACGATCATTACAATACACGGCCGAATTATTAAACAACACGGATAATTTAGTTACGGTATTTCCGCAGGGCGAACTGGTTTCAAATCATTCGGAAGAGATAAATATTGAACGGGGCATAGATTATATTGTGAAAAAGATAAAAGGTAATTGCCAGATCATTTACTACAGTGCGTTTATTGATTATTTTGAAAGTTTGAAACCCTCGGTTTATTTTCATTTATTGAATTGCGGCACCAATCGTGATTTTGATTATGAAAAAGTAAAAGCCCTGATCAACAAACACCACAAGCAGGCGCTTAAGTGCCAGGTTAATGTAAAGCATTAAGTATTGCAAGCTAACAGCATGATATATCCTAAAAAAAACCGGTTATTACATGGCATCCTGTATTTGTATACGCGCTACATTTTAAAAACTCATTTTTATCAAATCAATTTTAACGCCATTGAAACCGATCCGGAAAAATCAATATTATTAGTAGCCAATCACTTTAGTATTTGGGATGGTTTGGTGTTATATTGGACCATGCACCGGCTTTCGGATAAAAATTTTCATGTAATGCTACTGGAAGAAACGGCAAAAAAAGAGCCAATGCTGAAATATGGCGGCGCGTTTTCTATCAATAAAACGTCAAAGGATGCCCTGCAGTCTATTAATTACGCCGCGCAATTATTAGCCGCTCCGCAAAACCTGGTGCTTGTCTTCCCGCAGGGTAAATTATACTCTAACTTTGTTAGTGATGTGCACTTTGAAAAAGGAATTATGAAAATCATGGAGCAGGCAAAAGGTAAATTTCAGTTGATTTATGCCGCAACATTTATTGAGAATTTTCAGCATAAAAAACCAACGGCAAATATTTATTTAAGCAACGCTACAAATTGTACATTTGAGGATATTAAAGCGATAACGGGTAGTTATCAGCAACATTATAATACATCGCGGCAGCAGCAAACCAAAATAGTTTTATAAAGTGATCATCGCAATATCTTTAACCTTTTTCTTCCTCATATTGCGCTTTACGGTTACGCTGTTTAATTTTATTTCAAACCCAAAGCTGCACCGGGTATCCCGCCAATACAATGACCTTGTATCTATTTTAATTCCCGCCAGGGATGAAGAATTTAATATTTTAAACCTGCTGCGGTCAATACACCAGCAGGATTATAAAAATTATGAGGTAATTATACTGGATGACGGGTCATCAGACCGTACCTATAAAGTTTGTTCGGATTTTGCAGCCGCTCATCCGCGCTTTAAAGTAATAAAGGGTGCTGAACTGCCGCACGACTGGCTGGGCAAAAACTACGCCTGCCATCAGTTAGCCAAACATGCCAAGGGCGATTTCTTATTGTTTTTAGATGCTGATGAAAAGATACATGATGGTGTGATAAACAGCGCCCTGCACCGGATGTATTTGCGTAAGTTGGGTTTATTAAGCTTGTTTGCCAACCAGGATATGCGCTCGGTTGCCGAATTATCGGTTGTGCCATTGATGCACTATATATTGCTTACCCTGCTGCCCCTACAGTTGGTTTACTTAATTAAAAATCAATCGGTGGCCGCCGCCAGCGGGCAATTTATGTTATTTGACGCTGCGATATACCGCGAAAACCATTGGCATGAACAAGCTAAAGATGAAATAGTGGAAGATGTAGCCATTATGAAACTGGTAAAGGCCAATGCTTATAATGGCGAAGCCCTGCTGGCAAATGGCATGGTAAGCTGCCGGATGTATAAAAATTATAAAGATGCCATAAACGGCTTTAGCAAAAACTTTTTGGCCGCGTTTAATTACAATGTGCTGGGGTTTTTGCTCTATATTGTATTAGTCATAGGCGGACCGATGATAATTATGATCTCGCTCGATTTTCACCTGATATTTTTTATGGCGGGTTTAATTATATTGACGCGTATTATGGAATCGCTGTCATCAACCCAGGGCGCGTTATATAATGTGGTATTGCACCCGGTGCAAATGTTTAACATGACACTCATCGCTTTTTTAGCAGTACAGAAATATCTTACAAAAACCAACGTATGGAAAGGCCGAAGAATATAAATCAGGTTATTGCTATAACCCTGATTATCTTGTTCAGTTTGATAGGCCTTATTGGTTTGGTAGCCCCGCTTACCCGCTCCTGGTTCCTGCAATTTGTTCCGTATCACTTATTATTAATGACGGTTATTGTGGTAGCTGTACACAGGGGCGGCAGTAAACAATTAGCTATATTTATGTTGATTTTGATCGTCGCTGGTTTTGGTGCCGAATGTATAGGTGTGCATACGGGGCTGCTTTTTGGTAATTACCAATATGGCGGTACGCTTGGCCAAAAAGTTAGTGGTGTGCCATTAATTATAGGGTTAAACTGGTTTTTACTTATTTATTGCATGGGCGTATTCATGCAACGCGGTCGCGTTAAAAAGGGGTGGCTGCGGATACTAATTGGCGCTGTCAGCCTGGTATTGCTGGATATATTAATAGAACCAACGGCTAACCGGCTTGATTACTGGCATTGGACCGGTGTTGAAATTCATTATAAAAATTATATCTGCTGGTTTATTTTAAGCGCCTTGTTCCTGTATGTATTTGAACGGTTTGATTTTAAACGCCAAAGCATAGTTGCGGAAGTATTGCTGATTGTACAGTTTGTGTTTTTCGCAGTGTTATTTGTGTGAACTAAGATTTGTAGGATTTGAGGATGTCCATGATACATTGCGCCGTGTAATCATGAAAATCTCTAAACGGCGCAGCCCTCTTGAACAACTTTAAAAACAAACAGTAAGTGAAAAATCCTATAATTCATAGTTCAGACAAAAAGACGACAGGCATCTGCTAAATCAAAAAAATCTGGTTAATCTGTGATTCAGACAAATAATGCCGTAAATTTGCAGCGCAATGGGCAACTATAATCTACAGGTTACTATCGATAAAGATTCGGGCTTTTGCTTTGGGGTAGTGTATGCTATTGATATGGCCGAAGAAATATTGGCCGAAGACGGCTACCTTTATTGCCTGGGGGATATTGTGCATAACGACGAAGAGGTTGAACGCCTGAAAGCCAAAGGCCTCCGTATAATTGAACATGCGGCGCTAAAAAACTTGTCTAACGAAAAAGTACTTATCCGCGCCCACGGTGAAGCGCCTGAAACCTACAAAACTGCCTTAGAAAATAACATTACCCTGATAGATGCTTCCTGCCCGGTGGTTTTAAAGCTGCAAAACCGCATCAAAAACTCATACGACTCGAACGAAAAAATATTAATATTTGGTAAACACGGCCATGCAGAGGTTGTTGGGCTACAGGGGCAAACCAATAACGAAGCCATTGTTTTCCAGGATATTGCCGAATTGGAAGATATAGAGCTGCCTCATAACATTACCCTTTACAGCCAGACCACCAAGAGCATGGAAAAGTTTTACGGTGTAAAGGAGGAATTGATGGCGCGAGGCTATGATCTGAAGGCGAACGATACCATTTGCCGCCAGGTATCAAACCGCGATAAAGACCTGCCCGATTTTGCGCGTAAGTTTGATAAAGTGGTTTTTGTATCAGGTGTAAAATCATCAAACGGCAAGGTGCTGTTTGAAGTTTGCCGAAAGCATAATCCCAATACCTATTTTATATCTTCAACCAGCGAGTTAAAACAATCCCTGTTTGCCCCCGGCGACAAGGTGGGCATTGCAGGCGCTACCTCAACCCCCATGTGGCTGATGGAAGAAGTAAAAGCCGAACTGGAAAAATATTAACAGCACGTTATTTGCTGTAAAATCATTCATGTCCTCCAACAAATCAATTACCGGCCTGCTCGTCGCGCTGCTTGTTATAAGTTGCTGGCTTACATCAATTATTTTATTGATGCAGTGGGCGATCAATTTCTCAAGCCCGTTTACCTACCTCTTCATTCTGCTGCAAATGCACCTGTACACCGGCCTGTTCATCACCGCGCACGATGCTATGCATGGCACAGTTTCGCCGAACAGGCGGCTTAATAATTTAATTGGTTATACCTGTACTTTCCTGTACGCTTTGTTTTGGTACCCGCAATTATATAGTAAACATCACCTGCATCATAAGCATGTACACACAGAAAATGATCCGGATTATCACCAGGGCAGTTTTCTGCGCTGGTATTTTAGTTTTATAAGGAACTATCTATCCATTTGGCAGGTTGTTGCAATGGCTATCGTGTTTAATATTTTAAAGTTATGGATACCACAGGCCAATTTGCTATTGTTTTGGGTAGTGCCATCTTTATTAAGCACGCTGCAACTATTTTATTTTGGCACTTACCAGCCGCATAAAGGCGAACATGATAACCGGCATCAGTCGCGTAGCCAGGCAAAAAACCATTTGGCGGCTTTTTTCTCCTGCTACTTTTTTGGGTATCATTATGAGCATCACGATGCGCCGGGAGTGCCGTGGTGGCGGTTGTGGCGGGGTGTCTGAACCATGATTCATAGGATTTACGGATTTTCATGATTCGCTTCGGCTATTGTCAAGATAATCTATTAATCCTGCGAATCATGGTTCAGACAAATTTTTTATATTATTTTTGCCCCTCTAAATAATTATGGCAAAAAAAGGTATTCTGTTAGTTAATTTGGGTACGCCGGATAGTCCGCAGACGGCGGATGTACGCAAGTACCTTAACGAATTTTTAATGGATGCCCGTGTTATTGACGTAAACCCCGTGCTGCGCACATTTTTGGTAAAGGGGGTAATTGTGCCATTCCGTGCGCCAAAGTCGGCTAAGTTATACCGGCAGATATGGAGCGCCGAAACCGGCTCGCCGTTATTACATTACAGCAAATTACAGCATAAGGCTTTGCAGCAACGTTTGGGTGATGAATACCAGGTAGAACTTGCCATGCGTTACCAAAGTCCTTCCATCGAATCAGCTTTACAGCGGTTAAAAGACGCGCTGGTAAGCGAGATAAAAGTTATCGCCCTGTTTCCCCAATATGCTTCAGCAAGTACAGGGTCGGTGCATGATAAGGTGATGGAGCTGGTTAAGGATTGGCAAACAATCCCCAATATTTCCTTTATCAATTCGTTTCATGATAACGAGGGAATGATAGCGACGTTTGCCGATAACGCGTTAAAATACCAGCCCGAAACTTACGATCATATCCTGTTCAGCTTTCACGGCTTGCCGCAACGGCAAATTATGAAATGCGACCATACCCATAATTATTGCCTTAAGAGAGACGGTTGCTGCGATACATTGAATGATACCAATAAATTTTGCTATTCGGCGCAATCGCATGATACGGCGCGTTTAATTGCCGAAAAATTAAATATACCCAAAGAAAAATATACCATCTGCTTCCAGTCGCGGCTGGGCAGCGACCCATGGGTGCAACCTTACACCAGCGAAGTGGTTGCCAAATTAGCCCGCGAAGGAAAAAAACGCCTGCTGGTATTTTGCCCGGCTTTTGTAGCCGATTGCCTGGAAACCGTTTACGAAGTTACCGAAGAATACGGAGGCGAATTTAAAGCCTTAGGCGGCGAGCATGTGCAACTGGTAGAAAGTTTGAATGATTCGCCAATATGGATAGACGCGCTGGAGGGGATGGCGAGAGGATAAAATTCCACCATTCCTGTCAAACAAAAATTAAACAATAACCCCTTCCGGTTGTATTTACAGTGATAACTCTACCATCATGAAAATCATCAACGTTAATACCACCCTAACCGGACGGGAACTTTTATATCATCTAACACAAAGGTTAAACCCGCTTTTTCAGCAGCAGCGCGAAAGCGATTTGGTTTTTAAGATAGAAAAAGTAGGAGAGGCTGTAGAAATATCACATCCAGAAATGTATGAGGGGTTTTTGTTCAGGATAGAAATTCAGGGAAATGAATTATTTATTACCCGGTCTGAACATTATGTGGATGATGTAAATTCGTTAACGCTTGAATCTATACTCAATAAACTTTTTGAAGACCTGGCGGGAAAGAAAGGGGTTAAAATTATGTTGGAAGGGTAAAACTACCCATTTATCCAGCTAAATTTATATTCCAGCATGGGGTCTTTCATCCTTTCGGCAACGCGCAATAAACGGGCCGGCAACTGCACAATATAATCCCTTGCCTTTTCGCCCGATTCATTCAAATCGGTTATGGTTTCAATATGCCATTCCTCTATCAGCTCCTTTAATATATCTACATAATCAACGGCGGTATAAATACCCAGGCGCTGCGCGGCATCGGTAAAATGGCCAAAAGTTTGGCCTATTTTTAAACCTACCTCGCGTAAAAAATGGGCTGGCATAACAATCTTTTTGCGCATCATATCCTCAAAGGCCAGCATGGCTTCATTGGCATCCACTTCAAATATCTTTTCTATAAAATATTTATAGGCCTTGGCATGGCGGGCTTCGTCAGATGCGATTACACCGCACATTTTTGACAGCAATGTGTCGCCATCCTTTTTTGCCTGCGAGGCTACACGGCGGTGCGAAACGTTGGTGGCCATCTCCTGGAAAGAGGTGTAAATGAAATTGTTGTATGGGTCATGACCTGTACCGATATCAAAACCATCGGCTATTAAATATTGGGTTGATACCTCCATCGCACGCATATTTACGCGGCCCGAAAGGTACAGGTATTTATTCAGCAGATCGCCGTGGCGGTTTTCTTCAGCAGTCCAATGGCGCGTCCATTTCATCCAGCCGCCTTCTTCGCTTTTTGATACTCCTTCAACCATGGTTAACCATGATTCATAAGTAGGCAGCGCTTCTTCGGTTATGGTATCGCCAATTAAAACGGCAACCAGGTCGTATGATAGCCCCTGTGCGCTTTCGCGCATTTCCTTTATCTCGCTAAAGAATGTATCTCTTGAAGAGTCGGGTAAAAAATCAGACGGCTGCCAGATGGTATCTATCGGTTTCAAATATTCATGCATTTTTTCGAGCATAAATTTTTCAATATGTACCATCACCTCCCGGCGTTTTTCTTCAAAAAATTTCATCTCTAATTAAGTTTATACGTATAAGAAAACCGGCATAAATATATAAGTGCAAAGATAATGATTTAAATAATAAAATCAGTTCCCGGGCGCTTTCTGAAAATATATAGGAAGAACACGAACTTTCATTTATAGCCAATCGCGTCCTTCATACAGTCGGGTAAATTTTCCACAGATGGTTTGCCATCAAAAATTGAAAATGTGGTGTTATAATCCCACAACATCCCGGGGATATTTAACGCTTTCAAGGCTGTCCTCATAGCTTTTATATACCGGCACCGGCTATCCAGGTCGGCATATTTATTATATACGCCATATTCTCCGCATAAAATGGGTACTTTATAGTCATCGCCCCATTTTTTTACAATTTTCAACTTGTCCATTATTGATTGCTCATTACCATCGTGCAGGTATTGATAGTAGTTGGTTTCGCCCCAGGTATTTTTTGCCTGCGGGTTAATAGGCGGAAATTTTTCCGCATTATAAGGAAAAGGTACCCCGGTTGTTGATTCCTGCGCACCTGCCCACCCGGCCCCCTGGTGGGTAAATAAAAAAGGTTCGTAAAAATGAAAGGTGTAAATTATATTCTCGTCAGACAGGCGTACAAACCGGCTTAATTCATAAATACTGTTAAAATTTGATGCCCCGATGATCAATGTGCGGTGTTTGTCAATCTTTCTTATGGCGGTTGTTATATTATAAGCGGCATCTTTCCATGTTTGCGGGTCCATGTGGGGCGGTTCATTATACAACTCAAAAAAAACATCATCCGGGCTTTCTTTTATATACCTTTTGGTTAATATATCCCAGGTATTTATTATATCAACCGTTTCTGAATAGTAGTTATTATCGTCAATTTCGCCATACTGATAATCTATTACAAGCTTTATCCCGTATACATGGCATTGTTTAATAACACCATCAATCAAAACCAGCACTTTTTCAATGGGGATATTATGCGATTCGAAATACTTAAATGCTACAGGCAGCCGGATGCTTTTAAACCCTAACTTTTTTAACAAAACAAAGTCTGCAGCTTGCAGGGCGTTGTCATTTAGAATATCTTTACTCCATGTCTGCTCAAGCCACGAGATACTTATCCCGTTATCAAGGCTTTTAGCCCGTTTAAAGGCAATTGCACGTTCGTCTGGTTTAATTGGATTGCTTTTTGCTATTGTGCAATTGATAATTATGATTGATGGTATAAAAAACCAGGCAAAAACCGGGAATGAAAGAAATATATTATATATTGATCTTTTCACCTGCTTAAATAAGTTTAGTTAACATACCTTACAATCTTATAATTTTACGAAAGCGAATAATGTTTATTCAAATTACTAAAGAAGAGTTTTTAAAGGATATATCAAAAAAAGCCTGGTACCAAACCAATAATATCATTTGGACCATCCTTTTTTTATATCCTCTTGTCAGTATTATTGATTTCATATATACGCCTGAAGTATGGATACAATTTCTAATAGTACGTATTATAACTGTTTTAATAGTATACGGTCTATATAATTTTTTCAGGGCAAAAAATTACAATTACCGTATCCTGCTCCACATCACCTTCTTTTCACTTTCGGCTACTTCAGCCCTGCTTTGTAATGTAGTTAACATACAACAGTTATACGTTTATTTTTTGGTGTATTCGGCAATTATCCTGTTTTTTAATCTGCAGGTGTTTTGGGAGCCGATACATTCGGTTATTCAATCGTTAGTAGCATTGGTATTGCTGGCTATATTTTTTAATGCGTTTAATCAATTCAGCTTAGATCTTTTTATAGGCAACGGCGGCCAATTCTTTTTTATTGTAGCTGCTTTATCATGCCTTATACCAAGCGCCCGTTACAAGGTAATTGAGCGCGATGTGCGCAACCAGATACTGATCGAAAAATCAAACGAGCAATTGAAATCGCAAAACCGGGACATTGTTGAAAAGAACGAGATCATCGACAGGCAATACGAGCGCCTGCTTAAAATGGACGAGCAGAAAAACAGCTTTATCAATATAGCCGGGCACGACTTAAAAAATTTAATAGGCTCTATTGTAATGAGTAACAACATGATAAAGGAAGAGGAGTATCGCCTCAGCCTGGATCAGAAAGAATTTGTAGATTACATATCAGAATCGGCCGAAAAAATGCAATACATGCTGAACAAGCTGATGGACGTAAAGGAGATCGAATCGCCCGAGATGAAGTTCAAGATGGAGATTTTTGATGTAAACACCGAAGTGCGCCATATATTCAGAGGGCTGATAGAAACCGCTCAAATGAAAAACATACATTTGATTGATAATATTTTAAAATTACCATTGAATGTTAAGCTGGATAAAGTATTTGCGGGGCAGGTATTTCAAAATTTATTGTCAAATACCATTAAGTTTTCACAAACAAATAATAATATCAGGGTGGTGACCAGCCTACAGCGTCAAAAATTTGTTTTTGAAATAATTGACGAAGGGATAGCCATAGGCCAGGAAGAACTGGATATGATGTTTAATAAATTAAAGGCATTGAGCGAAGCATCAGACGTGCAGGAAAGCCGTTTAGGCCTGGGCCTCTCTATAGCCAAATTAATGACACAGGAAATGGGCGGTGAGTTAATATATCGCAGTGATGATAACGGCAACTATTTTAGGGTAGAGTTTAATGTAATTAACTAATATTGAAATACTGATGAACAAATTTTTAAGCTTAGTGGCCTTTTTGTTTTTGTTAAACACGGCAACATTTGCGCAAACCATTCTTTCATTTAAAGGAATGGGTCATGAAGATGATGCCATACAGGGGATGGTTGGCAGCACTGCTTATTATATAAAGGTCGATCCGCTTTGGGAAATGAACGGCAGTAAACTGGTGTTGTTTTTTCAACCTTCGCAGGCGCTTATACCTAACCTGTCATTCATTAATATCATTATTAATGACAAGTCGGCTTATAGCGGTCGCTTAACCAAGGATTCTATTCAGTCGGTTACACTTAATTTATCGCGTACCGATATTTCGAGTGACAAGTTTTTAAAGATACAGGTTAAAACAGCGTTGGTAATATCCGACGAAAAATGCAAAGACCTTGATAACCCGGCTATGTGGCTCAAGGTAAAGAATTTTTCATACCTGTCATTGGTACGAAGCAATTCAAACTTTTATAATAACGTCAATATCGGTAATTGCTTTGAATCGTTAAGGGCTATTGTTTACCCTTCAAATCCAACGTTACATGATTTGAAAGCAGTAGCGTGGGCTTATTCGAGGTTAAAAAAGGCCGATGTAAAAAACATTGTTGTTTATGAGAACGGCAAACTTCCGGATAGCATAAAAAGCTATATAATGGTGGGTAATGTCAACCGTTTACCTGCCGACAAACGTGCGCTGATAAAAATAACTCCGCAGGCGGGCGAAGGTTTATTTTATCTCAGCAAATCAACCGCCAATATTGTGGATACCGTGGTACGTTTAAGCAGGGTGGGTGGCCAGCTTGTCTCCATTAAATCAACATCAGCGGCTATTGTGCCATCAGAGGTATTGTTTATCACCGGGGGCGATGATGCCGGGTATGAAAAAACCATAACATCATTAGGTAATATCAATATCCTTAATTCAACATTCGGCGATTACCTGTTGGTTACCCAGGCCGAGAACACCTTCTTTAAAACCATTGATGAGAACCGGTCAAATTTAACGTTCAGGCAAATTGGCGGCACTACTAACTTCATGTCCGGCATAGGTAATTTAAAAAGCACCTATAATTTTAAGAACAGCGATTTTAGCTTTACCCCAAAAGAAGTTGAAATACGCGTTATTGCCAATTACAGCAGCTTAGCGCAGGGCGACAGGGGCTATTTAAATATTTATTTAAACGGGATGCTCATCAATACCGAGAAGCTTGACGGCTCGGGCAAGGTAAATACCGCTGTTACCATTAACCGTTACCAGCACCATAAATATAATACGCTGGAGACAGAGTTCAGGTTTTACTCAAGCGGGGGTAATTGTAACGCCAGTTTCAACGGTTTTTTCGCGGAGGTTGATGTTGATAAATCATATCTTGAATCAAAAAATCCTTTCATAACTAACGACCTGAGCTTTTATCAATATCCCGAAGCGTTTAACAGTGGCACAACCCGCATAGTGATTAGTAAAAAATATGCCGATTATGCCGGCGCTGCCATGGGCGAGATCATATATGAGCTAAACAATAATATCAATGCCAATAACTTCCCCGAGTTTCTCTATTCAGAACAGGTAGATAAAAATGAACTTAAAAAGAATAATATCATCGCGCTTTTGTCGCAAGACGACCCGTTAATGAACGATTTCCCGGATGCGCCAATTAAATTCAACCGCCCTTTCCGGCTTTATAATAATGAAAACAATAAGGTCGTCTATTCCCTGTCCGATTCAGTTTCAAATGGTTTGGCCCAAATATTTTATGGGCGAAGCAATAACGCAGTGCTGGTACTTACGGCAACCGGCAAAAACCTGGCAAATGCTTTTTTAGCAGCATCCAAATCAATTACCGAGCAATTGTCCACATTGTCAAGCAACGTGGCCATATCTGATGTAAATAATAACAAGTACCTGTTTAATATCAGTAAATCAAGCGATAACCTGGAGTATATTGATACCAAAAGCGTTTTAACCCGTTTCTGGGAAAGTTATAACCTGTATATATTATTAGGTTTATTAGTGCTAATATTATTATCATTCCTGTATATACGTGCCAAAGTTCAAAAATCGCAGGACCTGTTTAATGAATAACCTGTAACAGCAGGGGATGTTGTAAAGTGCGGTGGGTTACAGTTTATAATTTTAAAATCTTTATTTGATGATAATGGATATTTCAGTTCCTGAGCTTTTGATCAAGGATGGCTTTATTACGCAAAGTGATAAAGACAAGATGGATGACTTTTCATCCAGGTCAGGAATATCCTTTATTAAGGTAGCTTTAAATTTTGGCTATATATCGCGCAAAAATTATGAACGCTCACTAACCAAAGTGGGGTATAAGTTTGAACAGGTGCGCGATGAAGCCTATGATGCCGATGTTTTAAGCAAGATAGAGCTAAAATTTGCCGATGCCCATTTGGCGTTGCCGCTGCGTATAGAAAACGGTAAAGTGATAACACTGATGGCCAATCCGAACGACCAGTTGTTTATCGACTTTATTAAGTTCACCTACGGGTGCGAGCCCGAAATTATTATCGCGTCAGACCTGGATATAACCTGGATGAGCCATATACTGCTGGGCGAAAAATATGTTAAGTCGGCCGTTTTTGAGCTTTTAAACCGCGACCCAAACAGTTCGGCGCTCATTACCTTTACCAGCCCGCAGCTCATCTTCATTTTTTCGCTGATAGCTATAACAGCCATAGGCTTAGTTTTAAGTTTTAAAAACACCACTATAACTATTAATGTGGTGTTAAGCTCGTTCTTTGTTATCTCCATCATATTTAAGTTGTTTTTGGCGCTGGTTGGCTCGCAGTTTGAATTACACCAGGCCATTACCAAAGAGGAGGTAAAGGATGTTGTGGATGATGACCTGCCTGTTTATACTATCCTTTTGCCCGTATATAAGGAAGACAAGCTGATAAAAAAGCTAATATGGAACCTGCAAAGTTTGGATTATCCCCGCGAAAAACTGGATATTAAACTGCTGATAGAAGAAGAAGACGATAAAACGCTCAACGCGGTGCGCAATTTGGATTTCCCGGCAATTTTCGAGGTAATTGTGGTACCTTTTCATATGCCTAAAACCAAGCCTAAAGCATGTAATTACGGGTTGCACTTTTCGCGCGGCAGATATTTAACCATTTATGATGCCGAAGATATACCTGATACCGATCAACTGAAAAAGGTTGTCTCCATGTTTAGCAAACTGCCCCCGCATTACATCTGCATACAAAGCGCGTTAAACTATTTTAACCGCAATGAGAATTTTTTGACAAGGATGTTTACGCTGGAATATTCGTACTGGTTTGATTATATGCTGCCTGGCCTTGATACTTTTGATATCCCTATTCCGCTGGGTGGTACAAGCAATCACTTTAAATTTGAATATTTAGTTGAGCTGGGCGGCTGGGACCCGTTTAACGTTACAGAAGATGCCGACCTGGGTGTAAGGGCCTATGCAAAAGGATATAAGGTGGCCATTATTAATTCAACCACTTACGAAGAAGCCAATAACGAGCCTTTTAACTGGATACGCCAGCGCTCGAGGTGGATAAAAGGTTATATGCAAAGTTACCTGGTGCACATGCGCGACCCGGTTAAGCTTTGGAAAACAATAGGCTGGAAAGGCTTTTTAGGGTTTAACTTCTTTATTGGGGCTACGCCGGTAACTTTTTTGGTGTACCCGTTGTTACTGGGCATTTTTATGTGCTATGTGTTGTTTGACCTCACTTCCATCAGGTCGTTTTTTCCGGATTGGGTATTATTTATGTCGATATTTAATTTAATGGTCGGCAACATATTAATGATATATGTAAACATGATGGCTGTGTTTAAACGCAGGTATTATGAACTCATTTTGTTTGCTATCGCGAATCCTATATATTGGTTAATGCACTCTGTAGCGGCCTATAAAGGCTTATATCAATTGGTGGTTAAGCCTTTTTATTGGGAAAAAACAAATCATGGTTTAAGTAAAGTTAATAACCCTCCAATTGTTGTTGAATGAAGCTTACAAAAGGGCAATATTTGTTAATTATTACCGGGCTTTTAGCAATTTATTACCTGGTATGCGGCATCTATCTAAACAGGTTAGGTTACAACAACGCCGAATCGCTTTTTTATGTTGAAAAGGCCCGGGTAATTTTTGAAGGAATAGCAGGCTTTAAGCTAAAGGTAATTGGGTTAACTTCTCCGCTATTACCCTTTTACGCCACTTTTGCTTTTTCATCATTTGATTCGCTTTTAGCGCCTGTTATAACATCAGCCCTGGGTACCGCAATGCTTTTCTTTTTAATTGCCAATACGTTGGTAAAACGCACTACTGACGATTTCTATTTGGTAATAGTGCTGGTCCTGTTTTTATTCCATCCCGGCATACTATACGCGGCCTGCTCAGGCAAGGGCATTTACATGTCGCTTATATTTTTTTATATGTTTTTTATGAACATATTTAAATATTACGAGTCAAATACCACATTCCATGTTTCTATAGCAAGTATAAGCCTGGTGCTATTGATATTTTGCGACTATAAATTTATCTGGCTTACGTTATTTTTTATTCCCCTTGTTTTTTCAATAGCCGTACATTCTTTAAACCTGGGCGAGAAAGAATCTATTTTCAGGATATCGCTCAGTTTTAATAATCCTTCATTGCGCCGTAAACTCATCAATAAAACCTTTGCTATTTATATTATACTGTTTGTTTTGCCGCTGGCATCAATGACATGCTATAAGCTGTTAAATTTAACCAATGCCAATGACCTTGAATATTTTCATGAAAGCCCTTATGCTACCTGGTCGGTTTTAGCCGAAAGGCTCAACTACGAAATGATGATCCTTAACCCCGATTTTAAGGCCCCGGACATATCGCTTTTAATATCTGCCAAAGTATTAATTGTCTGCCCGCTCATGTTATTGGCCATTTATCTTTTCAGGAATGCGAATTATCAAATTTTAACGCTGCTTACACCATTTGCCCTTATTGAGTTTCTACATATAAAATATGAAAAGGTGCCCCTGGCCTTTGAGTATTACATGATATTTATTGTTCTTTCGTTATTGTGTGTTTTTATAAAAGTGAAAACCATTAAAAATCCCCTTGGCTTAAAAATAGCTTTGGGTGTAATTACAGCGGTTCAGCTTTGTTCGGGGGTTTATTATATGAAAAATTCGCCCGTTGCAGAAGAAAGGAACTTTTTTACTATGCTTACAAACCGCGATGTTGATGAGCAGCAGGATGAAGCCAAGGACATGGCCAATTATATAAACGGGTTGCCTGATGATGCCAAAATTTTAATAGATGATGCTATTGCCTACCCAATTGTGGCGTTTACCAATAATGTTAAAAACTTAACCCTGCCCTACCAGGAGAACTTTATCGGCGCGATTGAAACCCCATGGAACTATGACAATTATATATTAATTGCAAATGGAAAAAACCCAATAAATGCTTATAGCATTCTCAATCCGCGTTATGGGCCGATATTAAACCAGGCCAATAATTCAAACATCCAAAAGGTTTATGAAACAGAGCATTGGGCACTGTACCGGCTGCTGTAGGAAATCCTATTTTAACATGAGTTCGGGATAAAAAACAGGTACAATACGGTATGACCCGCAAGGCCTTCTTCTGGTCCTGCGGGTACAAATTTTTTAGGCCCTTTATTTACACCAGCACATACCCGCCGTCTGCCACAATTATTTGCCCTGTGCTATATTTTTGGTGCATTAAATAAAGATAGGTTTGCGCTATATCATCCGGGCCGGCAACATATTTTACAGGAAGTTGTTCGCTATAATAACTGTACATACCATCCCTGTCTGCATCCGCCATATCTGCCCATAAGTTGGTCCTTACTATTCCCGGCGAAACCAAATTTACGCGGATCGGTGCCAATTCTACCGCCATAGCCCTGGTAAACCCTTCCATGGCAGCGCAAATGCTTGCACCCAATGACCACCCTTTGCCTGGCCTTAAACTTGCTACCCCCCCGGTCAATACTATTGAACCGCCCGCGTTCATATTCGGCGCGGCATATTTTACAGCCATAAAAGCCCCCCAATAACGCAGGTTAAAAAATTGCTTCGCGTTATCAGTAGCTATATCGCCGATGCTGTTTAGCGCCAAAGTTTCGCCGGCAGTGTATACGAGGTGATCGAATTTACCGATCTCGGTAAATAATTTTGACACTTGCTCTTCGTTGGTCAGGTCAATACCGAAACCTTTGCTACCGGCAGGTAAATTTTCCAATGCCTTATCAATACGTTGCTGATTGCTGGATACAATAATTACTTCAGCGCCTTCACCTGCCGCAGCTTTAGCTGTTGCAAAACCTATGCCCGAGCTGCCGCCCAGAACAACTACTTTTTTACCATTTAAATTTTCCATTTTGATTTACATTTTTGTTAATGTAAATTTCGGGAAGCGTTAAGCCAACCCACTTAACAAATGGTAAAAAATGATCTATCGGATATTTTTGCGGATGCGGCTTAGTGATTGTGGGGTAATACCTAAATACGAGGCAATGTCGCCCAAGGGTACCTGCCTTGCAATTTCGGGCTGATTGGCTATAAAGGTTTTATAACGCGTGGTAGAGTCCTGCCCCAAATAAGCATTGCGCACAGCTATTTTATCCAGCAGCGCCTGGTGGGTTATTTGGGTTATCAGGGGTTTTAAGTAGGGCAGTTGGACAAATAGTTTATCCAGGCCGGCGCGACTGATGGCAAGCACTTCAACATCACACGCAGCCTGTATATTTTCGTTAGCTATAACCTGGTTATTGAAGCTGTTGAGTATGGAGCAAAATTTATTTTCGCAGACAAAAAAATGGGTAACCTCGTTGCCGTTTTCGTTATCCACCACAATACGCAGGATGCCCTTGCATACAAAAAACATTTCGCGGCAAACTTTGCCCGCTTTAAAAAGATAATAACCTTCTTTATAAGGCCGGTATTCCATTGCTGATGTGATCATTGGTTCGTCATCCGCCGGGATAGGGTGAAATTGTTTGAGGAAAGAAATTAGTGGGTTGGGCATGGTTCAAAAATTTAGCCTCACAAAGTTAAACTTCGCAAGGCTAAATTTTTAACATAGAAATTACTAAAATGAAAAGACTTAGTAAGTCATATTTTTCAGCAATTAATTACTTTACAACAGTGGCAGCCACAACCGGCCAGGTATTATCCTTTTCATTCGCATCCATATAGATACCGTTATCCAATGTTGCTGATTTTAAAGCTTTCCCGGTCTTAATATGCACGGTTATTGCCTTCTGATCCTTTTCCCAAACAATTGGCGTTTGATGGAATGTTTCGGTAGTGCCATCATCATAAGTTGCAACCACATCAAACGGAATGGCAAAGCCGCCAATGTTTTTGATGGAAAGGTCATAACCGCCTTTTACTTCTTTTGCGTTGTCTAAACTCAGATCGCAATAGCCTGGTATAAAGAACCAGTTGTTAAAAAACCAGTTGAGGTTCTTTCCCGCTCCGGTATTCATAGAATAAAAATAATCCCACGGAACAGGGTGCTTGCTATGCCAGTTATCCATGTAATTATGCAGTGCCTTTTTGAAAAGGTCGTCGCCCAGCATATCTTTTAATGCCAGGTAGCTTAAAGCTGCCTTACCATACGAGTTACTGCCGTTACCTCCCTGTGGCAAAGGTGTGATAATAGGCGTCTCGGTGGCGTGATTGCCATGTACCCAACGGTTTATGCGGAAAGATTTAAACTCATCATCAGCCGCTTTTTTACCCTTTTCGGGTATCCCTATAAGGTATTCCAGTGTGGTGGCCCAACCTTCGTCCATAAAGGCATAAAAACTCTCATTTATACCCATATAAAAAGGCATATAAGTATGCGCCTGTTCATGGTCCTGCACCATTTCGGCAAATCCCAGGTCATTTTGATGGCTATCGTTCATCATCATCGGGAACTCCATATCTGCCGTGCCCTGTACCGCTGTCGATTTAGGGAAAGGATATTGAACGCCCGGCCAGTTGTTAGAGAACCATCTTAATGAATAACGTCCGAATTGAACGTCGTGGTGGAAATCATCAGCATTGTCATTAAAAAAAGCGGCCATATTCACCCGGCGGCCGGTCTTGTCATCAGTTATCACACTGCCGGAGTCCCAATCATAATGATCGCTCAAAGCAACGGCCATATCGCTAATGTTAGTGGCGGCAAAACGCCATGTATTGGTAGCATTTTGTGCCGTAACCGTATGGGCAAGCATATCCTGTAACGTGGACACATGGATGGTAGAATCGCTTGTTAATGATGTTTTATACCGTTGTGCCGCAGCGGGCGACATCACCTCGTTAGGGTTTTGAAGCTCACCAGTCGCCACAACAACAAAATTTTTCGGCACGGTAACGCTTAACTTATAGTCGTTAAAATCATTATAGAACTCCCCAGCGCCAAAAGGCTGCGTATCCCATCCTTTATAATCGTCATAAACCGATACGCGCGGATAGAAGTAAGCGATATAAAAGGTGGTTGAATCGATAATAGCTTCACGGCCGCCGGTACCGCTACGCGTCATCAGGTAATGCCAGGTGATATCCATCTTAATGGAGTCGTGCGGCATCAAAGGTTTTTTTAACGGCATCATATAAACAGTGCCGGATATGGCAGCATTATCCCAGGTACCCTGAACGCCATTTATAGTTATGTTATCGACACTTATACCCGCATCGGGATTTGGAGTCGCGCCTCCGCGACCGCCCCCGGTACGGTGATTGTTAACGATTAGCTTCCAGTTAAGGCTATCCATTTTATCAGGGCTGTTATTAAAATAGGTGATATGTTCCACACCGCGTACCGTGCTATGGGGCGGGTTTACGTTAATGGCTATATCATAACGCCCGTGGTTTTCCCAATAATTTTTCGCGGGTTTGCCGCTAATTGTATGCCCGCCTTTACTGAAAGCCTTGGCAATGTACGACGGCATGGGCAATGAAGCGCCGCCGGTGTATGGTGCCATCTTTTCGAGCGGGGGAACGCCATTTGGACTGTTTGTATATTGCGCACTGGCACCCAAGGCTGCCAGGCATAAAAATGCGGAGAAGGTAAGTGTTTTTAACATGCTAATGTTTTTGAGTAAATAATAAGAATCAGTTAAGCAAATCTATCATTTTACCTGAAATTTAACAACCCTGTTTTCCCGCTGTAAAACAATAGCTGTTTCAATGAGGTTATTAGCTAATAATGAACAAGAACAGGCTCGAAAATTTCTCCGACGGCGTATTTGCCTTTGCCGTTACGCTGCTTATCCTTAATGTAAAAATAAAGGATTCAAAGACGATGAATAATCCCGGCCTTGACGATATGCTGATTAAGGTGATACCACACATGGCAACCTTTGCTTTTAGTTTTTTGGTTATCGGCGTGTTTTGGGTGGCGCATCACCGCATATTCAGTTTTGTAAAAATATTGGATAATACCTTGCTGTGGCTCAACATCATTTATCTTTTATTTGTAGCCATTATCCCTATAGCGGCGGCAGTTATTTCAGAATATCCGTTCTTACCCACTGCTATATTGTTTTATACCATAACCCTGCTGGTTATAGCTTTAATGCACTTTGTATTGCTTGAATATATGCTGCGCAATAAAACATTGAAACATGAAGCCCTAACAAAAGACATTTACCGCTCGGCACAACGTACGGCCATTGTAGGGCCAATATGTTATGTGATAGCAGCAGGGTTCAGCTTCTTCAATGTGTATATCAGCCTGTTCTTTATCGTAGCGGCCATGATATTTTATATTTTTTTCTCGGGCAAAAGCAAAATGGAAGAGCAAATGGTAATTGTAGCAAAGCGGGAAATTTCATAATCCGTACTTTATACCAATAAGTTATAAGCGGCCTTAAAAATTTATAAAACATTCTTATTAATTTCAGTGTTTATCTAAATTCAATAAAAAAACAAAAGCAGTTATCACACCAATTCATCTTCAGTGGCAATACAACCATCCGATCATGTTTTACAGTTTTTGGCCGGCGGCGGCGAGAACGGCGCATTGATACGCTCTTATGATTGGTCCAAAACCTCGTTGGGCGACCCTGCCGATTGGCCCAAAAGTTTAAAAACCTGTATTCGCATCATCCTTACCTCGCGCCAGCCTATGTTTGTGTGGTGGGGAAAAGACCTGGTAAATATTTACAATGATGCTTACCAGGCAATTGTAGGCGGCAAGCATCCCTGTGCAATGGGCCAGCCAGCCCGCGAAGTATGGAAAGAGATATGGGATGAAGTAAGCCCGCGTGCGGCTACAGCTATCAACACCAACGAAGGTACTTATGACGAATCGCTGCTGCTCATTATGGAGCGTAACGGCTATCCCGAAGAAACTTATTATACATTTTCGTACAGCCCTGTTCCGGGTGATAACGGTGAGCCCGAAGGTATTATTTGTGCCAATACCGATGATACCGAGCGCATCATCAGCGAGCGTCAGTTGCGTACGCTAAAGGACCTTGGCAAAGCCTACATTGACAGTTTGTCCGACGACGATATTTACAATAACACCATAGCTATACTCAAGGAAAACCCCGCCGATTTTCCATTTGTACTGATATACAAGTCGGTTAATGAAAGCAAAATGGAACTGGCCGGACAAACCTGCACAATTGCCCGCAGTTATGCGCCCGCAATGATTGATTTGGATAGCGGCGATGCTCCCTGGAACTTATGCGAGGCTATGGCTATCCAAAAAGATCAAACAGTTGACGTAAATGATCCCGATTTGCCTAAAGGCACATGGACCATACCACCACACCGGGTTTTGGTATTGCCCGTTACTCAAGCCGGGCAGGCGCAGCCTTATGGCGCGCTTGTAATTGGCATGAATCCATATCGCTTGCTGGACGAACGCTATTTTAGTTTTTTTGAGCTGATAACCGACCAGATAGCGACCGGTATTAACAACATCCGCATTTATGAAGAAGAAAAGAAAAGGGTTTCCGCGCTATTAGAAATTGATAAGGCAAAAACAGTTTTCTTTAATAATGTAAGTCACGAGTTTCGTACCCCGTTGACGCTTATGCTGGGGCCGGTTGAAGAACTCATTAAATACCAGGGCGATGGATTACCTGCGCTTTTCAGGGAAAATACGCAGTCTATTCATCGCAACACACACCGGTTGCTAAAATTGGTAAACAGCTTATTAGAGTTTAGCCGCATAGAGGCCGGGCGCGTACAAGCCTCGTATCGCCCGGTAAATTTGGCCGCGCTTACTGCCGACCTGGCAAGTGGTTTCCGGTCTATTATTGAAAAGGCGGGGCTGAAATTTGAGGTGCAGTGTGATACCATTACCAGGGCTACGTATGTCGACCAGGAAATGTGGGAAAAGATAGTGCTCAATCTGCTGTCCAACGCCTTTAAATACACGTTGTCTGGCCGTATTACAGTTACTTTAAAAGATGCGGGCAACGAGGTAATATTAAGTGTACAGGATACCGGCGCAGGCATACCCGTACATGAATTGCCGCACATGTTTGAGCGTTTTCACCGCATACCTGGCAGCGTAGGCCGTACACATGAAGGAACTGGAATTGGCTTATCTCTTATTCACGAACTGGTAAAAATGCACCAGGGAGAAATTACTTTAACCAGCGAAGAAGGAAAGGGCAGTATTTTTACGGTGAAGATACCTACGGGCAAATTACATCTTCCAGCTTTGCAGATTTCTGAAGTACACGAAGAGCTGACGGGTTCTACCCTGGCCGGTGCCTTTGTTGATGAAGCTGCTTCATTACTTGTTGTTGAGGAGGATGAGGTAATCAATACCCCGGAAGCACCGATCATTGACGACGCTTTACCGGATAAAAATATCCGCATACTGGTAGCTGACGACAACGCCGATATGCGGGCTTATTTAAAACGGCTTTTAGAACCCCACTTTACAGTTTATACTGTTGCTAATGGTAAAGAGGCTTATGATAGCATCCACTCTGTTAAACCCGACATGCTGATCAGTGATATAATGATGCCCGTAATGAATGGGCAGGAACTTGTTCAACTGATACGTGCAGACATCCATACGTTGCGTTTACCCGTTATCCTGTTATCAGCCCGCGCAGGCGAAGAAGCCAGGATAGAGGGATTGGAGGCGGGGGCTGATGATTATTTAGTTAAGCCATTTTCTGCAAGGGAGTTATTGACCAAAGTACGGTCGCAGGTCACTATTGCTAAAGCGCGTAACCATACAGAGGAGCTATTGCGCCGGCTTTTTGTTAACGCGCCGGTGGCAATAGCCATTTTCCGCGGGCCGCAATTGATGATTGAATTAGCCAACCCACTGATGCTGGAGATATGGGGGAAAACAGCTGAACAAGTATTAAACAAGTCGTTATTGCAGGGACTGCCTGAGTTGGACGGCCAGGGATTTGATGTTTTAATGAAAAAAGTTTATGAAACGGGCGAACGCTATTTATCGGGAGAAACGCAGGTATCATTTATCAGGAACGGGCAACTGCAAAACATATTTGTCACTTTTATTTATGAACCTCTGCGCGAATCGGATGGTACAATTTCAGGGATAATTGGCCTGGCGCATGAAATAACCGACCTGGTATTGGCCCGCAGCCGCGCCCAGGAAAGCGCCGAAGAGATGCGCCGGTTAGTAAAACAAAAAGACGAATTTTTAAGCATTGCCAGCCATGAGCTTAAAACGCCAGTTACCAGTATGCGGGCATTTTTACAGATACTGGATCGTATGCAAATGCCTACCGAACAGGCTGCCGGCTTTGTGAAAAAGGCGACACGACAGGTCAACAGGCTTTCTGTATTAGTTACCGACTTGTTGGATGTATCCAGCCTGCAGGCGGGCAAAATGAAATTCTACTTTGAAACTTTCAGCCTGAATGATATGCTGAATGACGTGATAGAGCAGCACCAGCAATCACAAAAGCAACATCGCATATTACTGTGGAACAACGAGGATATTCAATTATCCGGCGACCGAAACCGGCTGGAGCAGGTGCTTAATAATTTAATATCAAATGCCATAAAGTACTCGCCGGATGCTGACCAGGTAGTTGTCAGTTCAGAAGTTTTTCCCGATCATGTTAAAATAAATGTTATTGATTCCGGCATCGGCATTCCCGAAAATAAAATGCCGCATGTGTTTGAGCGTTTCTTCCGCGTAGAAGAATCAAGCATGAGTTTTTCGGGCTTAGGGTTGGGGCTGTATATTTCTGCCGAGATCATCAAACGTCATGGCGGAGAGATAGGCGTTGAAAAAAATGACTCGCAGGGAACCGTGTTTTGGTTTACCCTGCCGGTTGAACAAAAGTATCAGGCGCATCAATAAATGGCTTACCCATAAACGAAGCTTTTGTACATTTTCAAAACTGCCATGTATCATATTAATCGTATATTTATAGTAGATAATCAAACGTTACACTATATTTGATAAACTAATGAAAGCTGCTAGCGAAATACATATACACCCCGAAGTCGGGGCTGGGATTTATACATCTAAGGATGTTGCCCGTATTCTCAAATTACCACCTTACAAAGTTAGTAGGAGTATGAGGGATTTTTGGGAGAATTATTCTTTCGGCATTAAAGGCAATAGATTTATAAATTTTAAAACTCTAATTGAGTTTTATACTTTTTACCATTTGCGTGAGAATGGATTTACCTCACAAAAAATTAAGAAAATTCACGAGGATATGGCAAAGGAATTAAGCACTCTTACCCATTTGCAAGTAAAATATATATTGAAAACATCATTGATGAAGCATCAAAAAAAACAATAGCCAAAAGAGGTATTTATTATGAAATCGGTGCAGGTTTAGTAAAAGCGGATAGAAAGAGACAGATTGATATTAAACAGTTTATTACTCCATTTTCAAACAAAATAGAGTTCAATGATAACGATATAGCACAACGGTATTTCCCGTTAGAAAATTCTAAGTCGCTTGTGATAGACCCGAAACTCCAATTTGGACAGCCAATTATAACAGGTACAAGGATAAAGGCTGAAATCATAAATGAATTTTATGAAGGTGGAGAAAGTAAAGAAAATATTTGCAAAATTTATCATTTGCAGATTGGGCAGGTTGAAGATGCCATTCTTTACTTTAAACAGTCTGCCTAATGCGCATAGTATTTGATGAGAATGTTCCAGATTGTATTATTACAGCACTCACAGCGTTGGCATCAATTGCTTTTCCAGAAATATCAGAAATTACTTCAGTTTCCCTTTTAGGGATAAGTGGGCAACCAGATGAAGATCTTTTACATGCCGTTGGAAAGGATGGGATATTAATAACCTATGACAAAGATTTTAAAAGACAAAGAGCATTATACCATATTATCAAAAAGCATCAAATAGGTGTATTTTGGGTAAGGCAACCAAAAGTAAAAACGGTTTGGCTACTCGCTCAATTAATGGTATCTCAATGGGACATCATGTTATCAAAGGCAAATACTGTTGATAGACCCTTTTTATTTGAAGTTACTAAGAATGGGGTAAAGTGAACTCACATTTTAATACTTTGTCCCAACTCATATATAGTTACCCTCCAGGGAGAGAATCGCCCCCCGGGGTTTTTAACTCTTCACGTGTCTTGTGATGGGCTATTAATGAGAAGAGTTGTGCTTAGCCCTAATTTTCCAAACCCCAATCATATTTCCCTGTTTCTTGTTAATATTACAGCATGAAACATTACGGACTTATCGGCTTCCCGCTTTCACATTCTTTTTCGAAGAAATATTTTACGGATAAATTTGAAAAAGAGCATATTGAGGATGTTAAGTATGATAACTATCCGCTCGAGCATATTAAGGACTTACAGGACCTGCTGGATGCCCATCCCGATCTTTGCGGATTAAATGTGACGGTTCCCCATAAAATTAATGTCATCCGGTACCTGGATTGGGTTGAAGAAGATGCGCGGCATGCGGGCGCGGTAAATTGTATCCGCATACATGCAGAAAGCCCGGTACTGGCGGCTTTTTCGGGCGAGGTGGGTGTAAGTGGACATGATTTCAGGCTGGAGGGTTTCAATACCGATCTGTATGGGTTTGAAATGTCATTGCGGCCTTTGTTGAAAGACCAGGAGTATGATGCCCTGGTTTTAGGCGATGGCGGTGCGGCTAAAGCTGTAAAATGTGTGCTGGAGAATTTGGGAATCAACTTTAAAGTAGTTACCCGCAGCCCGCATGGGGATAATATTTTGTTTAAAGATTTGAAGCCCCACCATATCGCGCAGCATAAACTGATCGTCAATACAACCCCTTTGGGTACGGTTCCCAATATTAATGAATGTCCGCCCATACCCTATGAGGCTATAACGGATGACCATATATTATATGACCTGGTTTACAACCCCGAAAAAACTTTGTTTTTGCAAAAGGGCGAAGAAAAAGGCGCGGCAATAAAAAACGGTTATGAAATGCTGATATTGCAGGCCGAAAAGTCGTGGGAAATATGGACATCAAAAGAAAAGCATCCGTGAAAGTGTTTACGCCCGTTTTATTAGCCGTATTGTTACTGGCGGCCTGTGGTGGTAATCATGATTATTCGCCAAAGCCACGGGGGTATTTCCGCATCATATATCCTAAAAAAGAATACCGGGCTTACACAGAAGGGTGCCCGTTTACATTTATGTATCCCAAATACGCGGATATGGAACCTGATAAAAACGCCAACGCCCAACCCTGCTGGCAAAATATGCAGTTTAAGCAGTTTAACGGTACGCTGCATTTAACGTACGATAAGATCACCTCGAAAAAAGAGTTTGATGAACTAACCGAAGACGCGCGCAAATTCGCATTTAAGCATACGGCCAAAGCTACCAGTATTGACCAGGGCATTATCCGATATCCAGACCGCAAAGTTTATGGCATTTATTATACCATTGATGGCAATGCGGCTTCATCGGTGCAATTTTACCTCACAGACAGCGTTCACCATTACCTGCGCGGTTCGCTTTATTTTAATACCGAGCCCCGGCTTGATTCCATTCAGCCGGTGCTTACCTTTGTAAAGAAAGATGTGGATGTGATGATAAAAAGCTTTAGATGGAAGTAGCAGGAATTTCGGAAGCAGGAATTTCGATTTCGGATTTGCCTGTATGGAGTTCATGCTGTTAATATTGAAATATGAAATTATCTAAATTCGCAAATCTCGAATAAATCCGAAATCACAAGTCCGCAATAAAAACAAATCTTCAAATAAATCCGAAATCGAACATCTGAAATCCGAAATAAAAATGGCCCACATCCAGGTATTCCCCAACAATCCTTTCCAGGAAAACACTTATATCCTGTATGATAAAACAGGCGAATGCGCTATTATTGACCCGGGCATGTATACTGCTTCTGAGCAGAATGTGGTGGTAAACTTTATTAAAGCCAACCAATTAAAGCCGGTTATGCTACTGAACACACATTGCCATATCGACCATGTGCTGGGCAATAAGTTTATTTTTGACCTGTATGGTTTAAAGCCGCAATTCAACAAAGGCGAACGGGAAACCCTGGATGCCGTAGTAGCCTATGCCCCTGCTATGGATCTGCTGTATGACGTATCGCCGCTGCCGGATAATTACTTACCCGAAACTGGTACCATCCGTTTTGGAGATACCGATTTGGATTTGATATTCGCGCCTGGCCATTCACCCGCACACTTGTGTTTCTATGATGTAAAGGATAATCAGTTAATAGGCGGCGACGTATTATTCAACGGCAGTATTGGCCGGACAGACCTGCCCGGTGGAAACTTTGAACTGCTTATTAAAAACATCGAAGAAAAATTATTTACATTGCCTGATAACTGCGTTGTATATCCCGGCCATGGCCCCGAAACTACCATCGGCCATGAAAAACAATATAATCCGTTTTTTATGTAGGTTGCATGTAGATTTGCATTTTGAAAAACTCACTACTCATCACCGACAACTCACGCCTTGAACACCTCTCTATATATAGCTAAAAGATACCTGTTTTCAAGCAAGAAGATGCACGCAATAAATATTATTTCGGGCATAACTATAATGGGGGTTTTAATTGGCAGCGCTGCGCTGATCATTGTTTTGTCGGTGTTTAATGGTTTTGAAAAGGTAATACTTTCGCTGTACAGCAACTTTTCGCCCGAACTTAAAATCGAGCCGCGCCGGGGAAAGACATTCGACCCCAATACTGTTTATTTTAACAGCCTGCATAAGGATGCACGGATATTCTCGTATACAGAAGTACTACAGGAAAAAGCGCTTATCAAATATAACGGAAAAACTTTTATAGCTGATATGGTTGGAGTAAGCGATGAGTTTTTACGCAACAAAAAGTTAGACAGCATTATAAATGAAGGGTCTTTTACCCTAATAAGCAATGGCCGCCCATACGCGGTGATTGGCGAAACTATACAATCAGAGTTGTCAATAAATATCAATGACGCGCTTTCTTCTTTAGAAATTTATTCGCCACGGCGAAATGCGCCCGAATCGGCCAACCCATTAGATGAATTTGAGATACGTTCCATCTATCCGTCGGGTGTGTTTGCCATACAGCAGGATTTTGATAATATCATGGTGGTGCCTATTGAGTTTGCCCGCCAAATGCTGGAGCAGCCAACCCAAATTTCGGCTATCCAGCTAAATTACAAACCGGGTACGGATATTCCTGCCATTCAGCAGGCTATTATTGATAAAATAGGTAAGGATTTTACAGTTGAAGACCGCGTACAGCAAAACAGTGAATTATACAAAACGCTAAATTATGAGCGCTGGGCCATATTTATGATATTAACTTTCGTTCTGATAATCGCGGCTTTTAACATCATTGGCTCGTTAACCATGCTGGTTATTGATAAGCGCAAGGATATAGCTGTTCTTACCAGCCTGGGAGCTAATAAACAGACAATACAACGTATTTTCTTTTTCGAAGGGATGATGATAGCTATATTTGGTTGTATTGTTGGTGTTTTATTAGGCACAGTAATTTGTATATTGCAACAGCGATATGGCTTTATTAAAATGGATGGGCAGGTAACTGTGATTAGCGCCTATCCTGTGGCAATGAAAGCGACTGATTTTATCCTGGTATTTTTTACAGTGGGTATAATTTCGGTTATCGCGGCAGGTATTAGTGCGCGGTTAAGCATAAAAGGGTTAGTTGATATAAAACAGGACTTATAAAATGCGTTCACGATCAATATATTTATTAATGGGTGTACTGGTGACGGCCGGCATATTTTCCTGTGAAAATAAAAAGGTTAAAATAAGTTTCGGCGCTGTTACCTACAAAGGCTTATACAGCTTCGGTCCCGAAATAAAATCATTTAAGGAATGTAATAGCGGGCACGAGTTTTGGGTTGCCGATAGTTCGGCCCAATTAGAGCTGCAATATTCGCAGCTTAATATGAAGCCTGACGAAGCCGTTTATGCAGAACTGCAGGGAAAGAAAGTAAAGAGCGTTAAAGACAGCCTGGGTTCTGATTATGACAGTACACTGGTAGTATATAAATTGATAAAAATCACAAAGGATATACCAAAGAACGGGTGCAACTAAGGTCGTTTTCACCGACCCGGCCTGATCTCTAATTAACTAATCTCCAATCACCACTATTCATTCTCTACTGCCGAAAATACCTCCAGCAGGATATTCCATTTATGGTTTTTGTCAATTTCCCAGATACGCACATAGTTGTAGTTACTTACATAATTACCTTTCCTGATGCGCGCACGGCCATAGCTATAGGCGAGGTCGTTACTTATTGAACGGCCCGCGTTAACTGTTTCGGCGCTTATGTTTATGGCTTCGTTTTCAAGAAACTTTAATATTTTATCCTGCCCGGTCATTGGCTCAAACCCCGGAAAGTAAAAACGGCCTTCGGGACTTAAAAATTCTTTATAAGCGGCCAAAGTAGATAAGGTTAATGAATGGTTCATATCTTTATCAGTAACCACTATTAAATTTTTTCCATAAAACGGGTCTTTGCTGATCTCCACTTTTTTGGCGGGATCTGGATCTTTAAAATCGGTAGTAACCGGCTCTTCAGGTTCGGGGTGCAGTATGCCCAAATCCATCAATAGCTTTAATTTACCATCCGCATCGGCGCGCCAGATGGACACATAATCACCAAATAATTTATCATCATCCGTTTTTCCATTCTGGTAAACGTAGGGGCCGGCTGTAAACGCCAGGTCGCCGCCTGCGGAAATACGGGCAAATTTAGGTTCCCATTTTAAAGTGCCCGGTTGTTTTTCAATATTATTATAAAAATCGGTGATCTTTACCGCGTTGGGTTTGAACACAATTCCTTCGGGGTCGGCAACTTCTAAAAAAGCCTCTTTGATGCCTTTTTTCGCTACTGATTTATTAAAATTATCCTCGGCGGTGATCACTTTATTAACAGTAACCGGCGTTGTCTGCGCCACTGCCGGTGTAACAAACCCGGTTAACACGACAGCAGCCAATAGTATTGTATTTTTCATATTCATGATAGGAATTTGGTCAAATTTAGTAATTATTTACGTCGGCCCGGTGCAGTTATTTTTGCCCATTAGGTTAATAACTCATTTTTTTCAACGATGTAACGTAATTTTATTAATTAAATTTTACTCCAGTTGGTTCCGTCCTTACTGTCTTTTAGCTGGAAGCCAATTTTTTGCAGGCCATCTCTTATTTTATCAGATGTGGCGTAGTCGTGATTGCTTTTTGCCTCGCTTCGTAATGCCATAATAAAGTTCAATATTTTAGGCAGGTCGTTATTAGCGGCCTGTTCATCCTTCAACCCCAAAATATCAAACACAAATAATTGGATCATGTTTTTTAATAACTGCAAATTGTTAGCATCAATCTTTAATTTGCCGTCGTTTACCGAATTAATGATACGCGCTGCTTCAAAAAGCTCGGCAATTAACACAGGGCTGTTAAAATCATCATTCATGGCCGCGTAGCAACGCAGTGTTAAAGGCTCAATTTCTACTTCGGTTGTATTGCTGCCTTTCAAACTTTCCAATAAACCAATAGCGGTCATCAGCCGTTTAAAACCTTTTTCAGAGGCCTCCATTGCTTCGTTGCCAAAATCAAGCGTGCTGCGGTAATGGGCCTGCAGCATAAAAAAGCGTACAGTCATCGGGCTATAGCCCCTTTCTAATATAGAGTGATCGCCGGTAAAAAGCTCATGCGGTAAAAAGCTGTTGCCTAATGATTTTGACATTTTCTGCCCGTTAACCGTCAGCATATTGGTATGTATCCAATAATTGGCCGGGTTTTTATCAAAGCAGGCTACGTTTTGCGCTATCTCGTTAGTATGGTGCGTAGGCATCAAATCAATGCCGCCGCCGTGAATATCAAACTGACTACCCAAATACTTATGGCTCATGGCCGAACATTCCAAATGCCAGCCCGGAAAGCCGACACTCCACGGTGAAGGCCATTTCATCAGGTGTTCGGGTTTTGCTTTTATCCACAGGGCAAAGTCGAGCTTGCCGCGTTTTTCTTCCTGCCCCCCCAGGTTGCGGGTATTGTTCAGCATATCTTCCAGGTTGCGGCCATTTAAAATGCCATAATCCTGCGTTTGATTGTATTTTTCTACATCAAAATAAACAGATCCATTTACTTCGTAGGCAAAGCCGCTGGCCAATATTTCTTTTACCAGTTCTATCTGTTCAATAATATGGCCTGTTGCTGAAGGCTCAATACTTGGCGGCAATAAATTGAATATTTGCAATACCTCATGAAAGCCCACGGTATATTTTTGCACAATTTCCATCGGTTCCAATTGCGCTATTTTTGCCTTTTTTGATATCTTATCTTCACCCTGGTCGCCACTGTCGCCCTCCAAATGCCCGGCATCGGTAATATTGCGAACGTAGCGTACTTTATACCCTATTTGAGTAAGGTACCTAAAGATAAGATCGAATGAAATATAGGTGCGGCAGTTACCCAGGTGCACATCGCTATAAACCGTTGGCCCGCAAACATACATGCCCACATGCGGCGGGTTAATGGGTATAAATTCTTCTTTTTTCCGGCTTAAAGTGTTGTAAACAAATAAATTTTGTTTCATGGCTGCAAACTTACGATTTTGGTGATTGAGTTTATTAAGTTGATGGGGTGAATGGTTATTTTTTTACAAAACCCAATCAACCAACTCACCCAATCAACCATTCACTCACTTCAACACCAAATCACTCACCACCGGGTAATGATCAGATAATTTTTTTTCAATGATCTGGTAACTGTTTACATTAAACTGCAGCGATGCCATAATATAATCTATCTGGTAATTGGGGAAGCTGCCATTGTAGGTACGGCCCAGGCCAAACCCTTTAAATGCAAAGGCATTTTTCAGGCCTTTTGCCATTTGATTAACAGCGAATGAGGAGGGCGTATCATTAAAATCTCCTGATATAATGTAAGGATAGGGACATTGCGCAGCATGCGCTTTTATTTTAAATACCTGCTCCGCTCTTTTTGGAAAGGCTTTTTTCAGCTTCCCGCCCAGATGCGTAATGAAATGCAGGTTGGTATGCGCGCTTCCCAATGCGGTATCAAGGTATCTATAATCTTTAGGATCAAATTGTACCGATTGCAGGTGGGCGCTGTATATTCTTATCGTCTGGTTGTTTTTGATTACATCAATGTACAGGCATTGGGTACCGTCGCCATAATCGGGCGATAAACGGATAACCCCCTGGTTGACGATAGGGTATTTTGAAAAAATAGCGATGCCTATAATTTCGTCAGGACTATATTGCTGGAAAGACTGGATATAGCAATGATCAGACTGCATGAATTTTTTAATAGAATCGGCAATATCATATTGGCCTTTTTTGCGGGAGTAGAACTCCTGAATGCCTATAATATCCGGGTGTTGCTGGTGTATCAGGTCGAGTATCTCATGTTTGGTAGAGATGTCTTTCTTAAATCCGAATTTTTTAAAATTATGGACATTATAAGTCATCATCCGGATGCTGTTAGGCGTTATGGGCTTATCACTGCCGGGATGAAAGCCTATATTATTATTTAAAACGCCCAGGCCGCAAAGGATACAAATGAGCGATAACAGGAAATACCATCGCTGCCGAAGCGCCCAGTAAACGATCAATAAAAAATTACATAATAATAAAGGCGGGTAAGCGAGCCCAAAAAAAGCAATGAGCCAAATCTTACGTGGGTCGGTAGAAGGTGCAAGGTAGCTGACAAGCAATGCGGCGGCCAGCGCATAGTTAACCCATAGCAATAGCTTATCAATCAGGGGCAGCCTTTTTTTAGCCTTCATTTTTTGCTTGCGCGAAACAAAATTTCTTTTTCGTGTGTGCTCAGGTTTTCATAACCTGTTTTCGATATTTTATCTAAAATTTTGTCAATTTCTTCCTGGCGGGGCATGTCGCCCGCGCTTTTACCCTTATTGCTATTGTTCGACACAACTTTCAATTTGGGTTTGGGCATAAACAAGGCGCTTATTGCAGCTATCCAGTCGTTACCCTTTTGTATTTGCTTCACATACAAAAAGCCGAATAAAGCGCCGCCCAGGTGGGCTATTTCTCCGCCCGCATTACCGCCGCCAATGCTTAAAAAATCAATCACCACCAGCACCAACACTATCCATTTTAACCTGACAGGCCCTATAAACATTAAGAATATGGTGTAGTTGGGTACTATTGTAGCGGCGGCGGCAGCAATGGCCATTACACTGGCCGACGCGCCAACCATCGGAATATACAATTCTGCCGTTTGAGAAAAAACAGGGAAAATATTATAACTGATAATATATAAAGCACCGCCTGCTAACCCGCCTAAAAGGTATAGGCCCAATGTGCGTTTTTTACCTAAAAACTCTTCAAATATTTGCCCCATCCAGTACAGCCATAGCATGTTAAACAGGATATGAAAAATACCGGCATGTACAAACATGTAGGTAAAAGGTGTCCAAAAATGTTTAAGCAGTTGGGGAAGATAGGCCGGCAGCGCCAAATAATTGGATAAATTAAAAGAACCAAAGCCCGATGTGTTGCCGGTTAGAAATTGAAGCACGTTAATAAAGCCCATCACCAAAAAAACGGCCACATTAATGCCTATCAGCAGATTTAATTTGCTGCCCGATTTAAAGGTTTTATAGTAGATATCCTGCCAAAATGTATTCATAGCACACTATGTGAATCAAGAGTTAAGATACAAAAATCAAGACGAAAAGTAAAAACCGTTAATATTTATTACACTATAATTACTCACGCTAATTTTAACTGTATAAATCTTTCGGCGGCCCCTGCAAATGCCACACTTTTACTAACAGAAAACCAATCAAAGCGCCACCCAGGTGCGCAAAGTGCGCTACGTTATCACCACCAAACTGGCCTACGCCTAATCCCAACTCTATCAGCACGTAAACAGGAATAATGTATTTTGCTTTAACAGGTACCGGGATAAACATGATCATCAGTTCGGCATTCGGATAGATCATACCAAAGGCTATCAATACGCCGAATATCGCGCCCGAAGCGCCAACCATATTACCATGATAAATGTCATATAGTTTTTGGGCATTAGCGCCGTATTGCATGTAACTCAAATCTGAAGTGGAATTTGCAAGTGTAAAACCACCGGTTATACCATGCACTTCAAATGCCTGTACCAGCATTTGCAGGGCGATAGCGCCAAAGCCGCAAATGAAATAAAAATTAAAAAAGCGTTTTGAGCCCATTATATATTCAACATGCGGGCCGAACGAAAATAAGGCAAACATATTGAATAAAATATGGGTCCAGCCACCGTGCAAAAACATATAGGTAATTAACTGCCAGGGATGGAAATTTGGAGAATCAAAATAATAAACACCAAAATGGGTAGCGACAGGGTCAAAGCCCGGATCAGCAAAACCGTGACTGTAATATAATGATGGCAGGAAACAAATAATATTAATAATAAGCAGGTTTTTTACAACCGGCGGGATATTAGCGAAAGGAGATTGCATATTTTATAATAGTGTATAATGTAGTTTAAAGGGGGATTTGCTTATTTTTCAAATCGTTGTAATAATTCATCCAGGGTAAAGGTAGTAATTACTGGTTTACCATTTAAAGCCAAATTAGGCATTTGACACGCAAATAGCTGATCTGTCAATAAATTCATTTCTTCGGCCGATAATTTGGTGCCGGTTTTTATAGCGGCATTACGCGCCAGCGCCCTTGCCAGGTTATCACGTTTATCTAATTTTAATATGGCCAGGTTATTTTTAAAGCCCTCCAGCAAATGCTCTAACAGTTCATGCTCGCCAACATTATTTAACTCAGCAGGGATGCCTTCAACCACCACGGTGTTTTTGCCAAACTCGCGTATATCAAAGCCCAGCGCGCGTATATCCGGCAAAAGTTCTTTTAATAACTCAAAATCGCTACTGTTTAGTGTAACCGATTGCGGGAATAAGCTTTGCTGGCTAACGCCCGAATGGGTATCTAACTGCTGCAAAAACCGTTCGTACAACACCCGCTCGTGCGCGGCCTGCTGGTTAATAAGCATAAACCCCGATTTTATCTGCGACATAATAAACCGGTTATGCACCTGGAAAAATTGCCGACCGCCTGAATTACTTACCTCCTGCTCGTCAACGGCTATTGTTTTTTCGGCATGTATTTCCTCTTGCTGTGCTGGTTCTTTTTTGGCGATCTCATACAGCGTATCCCAGTTTTTTGGGATAGGCGAACTTCGGTCGCCGGTGTTGCGCAGGAATGGGATTTCGCGGTCGGTCTTTTTCTCGGTGAACGGGTTAAAGTCAGGGTTAAAAGCGATAACCGGCGCTACTATCTGTTCAAACGGCTTATGTGTTATTAAATGTTCAATGCTGTTTTCCTGGTCAAAATCTAAACTTGGCGTAATGTTATACCGGCCCAACGAACGTTTTACAGCCGAGCGGATAATGGCATATATAGACTTTTCGTCCTGGTATTTGATTTCGGTTTTAGTGGGATGTACGTTAATATCAATTTTCGACGGGTCGATATCTATAAAAAGCACATACAACGGGTAGGTATCATCCGGCAGCAACTCTTCAAAAGCGGTTAACACCGCGTGGTTTAAATATGCGTCCTTTATAAAACGGTTGTTTACAAAAAAGAATTGTTCGCCGCGCGTACGGCGGGCAAATTCGGGCTTGCCCACGAAGCCATGCAGCTTAATAATAGACGTATCCTCTTCAACCGGCACCAGCCGCTGGTTATAATTGTTGCCGAATAAATGAACGATACGTTGCTTTAACGCGCTGCCCGGCAAATGATAAACTTCCTGCCCGTCATGATGCAGGGTGAAAAATATCAGCGGGTTGGCTAAGGCCATGCGCTGAAACTCGTCAATAATATGGCGCATCTCTACCGGGTTGCTTTTTAAAAAGTTGCGGCGGGCAGGTATATTGTAAAAAAGGTTTTTAACGGATATGGACGTTCCCGTATTGGCGGAGCAAGCTTCCTGGCTCAACACATCCGATCCCTCAATAATAATGCAGGTACCCAGTTCATCTTCGTGGCGGCGGGTTTTTAGCTCTACCTGGGCAATAGCGGCGATAGATGCCATTGCTTCCCCCCTGAAACCCATTGTGCGGATAGCAAAAAGGTCTTCGGCCTTTTTTATTTTGGAGGTAGCGTGGCGCTCAAAACTCATCCGCGCGTCGGTAAGGCTCATGCCGCAGCCGTTATCTATTACCTGTATGAGCGATTTGCCCGCGTCCTTGATGATCAGTTGAATTTTATCGGCCCCGGCATCTATGGCGTTCTCCATCAATTCTTTTACCGCCGATGCTGGCCGTTGCACCACCTCGCCGGCGGCGATCTGGTTGGCAACTGAATCGGGTAATAGCTGAATTATATCTGACATTTATAAATTTTTCCCTTCTTCGCCAATAGGCGGATGGTTTCAAAGTGCTAAATTAATTATTTGGAGGCACATTGGTATTAAATAACGCGGATCATATATAATGCTCCGTTAGGAGCAAAATGTCGGTAGAAAAATAAAAATAGAGGATTTAGCGTGCCATCGGTACGCAACTTAGTCCGGTACCTATTGCACCGAATAAACGATTTAATATTTTTTCTACCAACATTTAACCCCGATGGGGTTATAGAACCTTAACTTAATGACATTGCGTTGGAGGGGATTGGGGTGAGGCGGTAAATTAAATTAATCACCCGTTATCACAACTTTATGATTGGATAATTGTATATCCTGATAAGGATAAATATATTTGGCATAACTCACAATCATACTACATGAAGAAACTATGGCCCGTGTTGCTGTTACTGGCAGCCGCTTGCAAGCAAAAAGAATACAATGCCGATATACTGGTAAAAAACGCGTTGGTATATACCGTTGATAATAAATTCAGCGTGGCACAGGCTTTTGTTATAAAGAGGGGCAAAATCATAGCCGTTGGCGACACCGATACGCTGGCACAAAAATACCTGGCCCGTGAGGTTATTGACGCGCACGGCAAAGCGGTATACCCCGGCTTTATTGACGCACATACCCATTTTTACCGTTATGGCCTCACCCTGCAGGAAGTAAGTCTGAAAGGCACGCAAAGCTGGAACGAAGTTGCAGACTCGGTAAAGGCTTATGCCACCCGTACTCCCGATGGCTGGATAATAGGAAACGGCTGGGACCAGAATAAATGGGCCGTAAAAAAATTCCCGAATAAAGCAAAATTAGATTCATTATTCCCGGTAAGGCCGGTAATACTAACCCGTATTGACGGCCATGCCATTATTGCCAACCAGGCAGCGTTGAATATTGCGGGCATAAAGCCGGGGCAAACCATTGCAGGTGGCGAAATAGAAACGGTAAAAGGCAAGCTCACCGGGATGCTGGTTGATAACGCGATGGGCCTCGTCCGTCGTAAAATTCCCGACCCTACAGACCAGATGACGGAAAATGCCTTTTTAGGTGCGCAAAAAAATTGCTTTGCCGTAGGCCTGACTACTGTTGATGATTGCGGCCTGCCTTATACTATGGTAAATGTTATAGCCGAATTACAGCATAAAGGATCGTTAAAAATGCGGATGTATGTGATGCTGTCAGACAACCCCGAAAATTTTGAATACCTGTTTAAACGCGGCGTTTATAAAACGCCGGGGCTGGATGTGCGGGCTTTTAAAGTTTATGCCGATGGGGCCCTGGGCTCACGTGGGGCATGCTTATTAAAGCCGTATAACGATCAGAAAAACTGGCGCGGCTTTTTGCTAAGCAGTCCCGCGCATTTTGCACAGGTGGCAAAAATGATAGCCGATAAAGGTTTCCAGATGTGTACCCACGCTATTGGCGACTCGGCAAACAGGGTCATCCTAAAAATATATGCCAGCGTGTTAAAAGGCAAAAACGACCGCCGCTGGCGCATTGAACACTCGCAAATTGTTGACCCGGAAGACCTGAAATACTTTGGCGATTATAATATTATACCGTCGGTACAGCCAACTCACGCCACATCCGATATGTACTGGGCCGCGCAACGACTTGGCCCGCAACGCGTAAAAACAGCCTATGCCTATAAACAATTACTACAGCAAAACGGTTGGATGCCATTAGGTACCGATTTCCCGGTTGAAAACATTAACCCGATATATACCTTTTACGCGGCTGTTGAACGCATGGACCTGAAAGGTTTTCCGAATGGTGGTTTTCAGCCTGAAAACGCCATTAGCCGTATAGAAGCATTAAAAGGCATGACCATCTGGGCCGCAAAAGCCAATTTTGAAGAAAAAGAAAAAGGCAGCATTGAGCCCGGCAAATATGCCGATTTTGTGATATTAGATAATGACATTATGAAGGTAAAAGGCACCGATCTGGCAAAAGTTAAAGTGTTAAAAACCTATGTAAATGGAGAAAAGGTGTATGAGCGAAAGTAGGCCGCGCGGGCTTTGGTTAATTTTATTGGCTTTTACCTTATTCAATTCGGCGTGCGCGCAAAATAAGGGCAAGGAATATGTGAAGGAAGAACAAAAGGTTGCGGAATCAATTGTACTTTTAAATAACGACAAATACCTGGTTCCATTGCTGAACCTGGAAACCCTGAAAATTGCCAGCGTACATTTCTCGTGCAAATATGCCACGGGCTTCGACAGCCTGCTGAACAAATACAGCAAAGTACAATCTTTTAAAGGCGGCGATTACCTGCTTAAAAACCTTAATACCCTTACCGAAGATTTAAAATTATACAATACCATCATCGTACAACTGGATGATGCTGATCTGAAAAAAGCCCAGGTCATCAGTTTTATTATTTCTACCCAAACCTTGAAAAACGTAATCGTAATTTTTAACGGCAAGGGAAACGGCCTTGCCAAACTAAATGATGTTACCGCGCCTGTGATATGGACAAAATGCATAACCGACGTGGCGGCTTTTTATTGCGCCCAAGCCATATTTGGCGGGGTGGCGATCCCTAATAAATTAACCGAAAATTATGCGCCGCGCTACCGCAGCAATATGGGTTTTGTAACCGAAAAAACCCGCTTACAATATACTGTACCCGAAGATGCAGGTATTAACGCCGATAACTTAAAGGACATCGACAAGATAGCACATGAAGCAATTGCCGCTCATGCCACGCCGGGCTGTGTTGTGCTGGTAGCCAAAGATGGCAAGGTTATTTTTAATAAAGCGTACGGCTATCATACTTATGGCAGGACGCTGCCCGATAAGATTACCGATATTTTCGACCTGGCATCTATGACCAAAGTATCAGCAACTACTATGGAAACCATGCTGCTGGTTGACCAGGGTAAACTGAACATTGAGGCTACGGTTAGCGATTATTTGCCCATTACCAAAACCACCAATAAAACCGACATCAAGGTGCGCGAATTGCTGGAACACCAGGCAGGCCTGATACCGGATATACCCGCTTTTGAGGCCGTAAAATCAGCCGACCACATGCCCGACTCATCTGCTGACTATCCTACCAAAGTGAACGAAGGTTACTATTTGCGTAGAGACTATTTTAAAGACGTAATGTGGCCCAAAATACTCAACTCGCCGCTTAGGTCAAGGGGGCAATATGTTTACAGTGACCTCAGCATGATATTCATGCAGCAGATAGACGAAATCATTACCTCTACGCCCGAAAATGTGTACCTACAGGAAAAATTATATAACCCTTTGGGCATGCAGACCGCTGGTTTTTTGCCACTTTACCGCTTTACAACCAAACAGATCATCCCAACAGAGGATGACCACGAATACCGCCATGCCTTGCTTGACGGCTATGTTCACGACCCAACGGCAGCCCTGATGGGCGGCGTTGCCGGCCATGCCGGTTTATTTGCAAGCGCGAATGATATTGCCATTCTGTTCCAGATGATGCTGAACCGGGGCGCTTATGGCGGGGTGCAATATATCAAGCCCGAAACGGTAGACCTGTTTACCTCCAAACAGTCAGATGTAAGCCGCCGGGGCCTGGGTTTTGACCGATGGGACCCTATCTTGAGCAATAATTACCCGTCAAAACTGGCATCGCCGCAGGCCTACGGGCATACCGGCTTTACCGGCACCTGCGTATGGGTCGACCCGCGCGATAACCTGGTATATGTGTTTTTGTCAAACAGGATAAATCCAAAAGAAAGCAGCAAGTTATCCAGCCTGAACATCAGGCCGAGGATACAGGACGCGGTTTATGAAGCGATAGCGAAGGGGATGTGAAGGAATTTCGGATGTTCAATGGCGGATCGGATTTTGACCTTGGTTTGATGCTGTCTTGTTCATGTTCACCGCGCAATTTACGTTTTGTTGTATCGAACTTTTTTTGATTTGGTTTGTCAAGTTATCCTGATGCTTCTTTCGGCTTTATTGGTGCCAGGACAATTGACCCGGTCTCAAACACAGTAGAAGACTACCAAAACACGCAGCGCTTCAGGGTGTACAGCAAAATTGTTGAAAGTACAATTGGCGATTAGGCATTTGAACATTTTACCTATGAGGCGGTAAGTGGGTATTTATTGGTAAACCGCATGGCAGGCGACATTGAAGATAGGGAGCGACTGATCAGGCAAATGTTTACAAGGACTTACAAAAATCTGCTTGATATTTGAGGGGTATATATTGTAAATAAATCATCTTCCTTAATATTCCCCGCCTGCAAATAGTTTAATATATTTGATACAACAAAAACATCTATATTATGGCCATAAAAAAATCTGCTTCGTACTATTTTCCGGGTAATATCATTATCCGCCTGATGGTTGGCCTGGTCTTTTTATCAGAGGGGATACAAAAGTTTTTATACCCTGCCGCTGATGGCGCGGGCCGCTTTGCAAAATTAGGCATACCGCTGCATGAGTTTATGGGCCCTTTTGTAGGTTTCACCGAGATCATCTGCGGGTTTTTCCTGGCAATCGGGTTGTTTACACGGCTTTCGGCAGGGCCGCTGCTGGTAGTAATACTTACCGCAATTTATACCACCAAAATACCCATTTTTATATCTAAAGGGTTTTGGGCCGCCGCCCATGAAGGCCGCACCGATTACTGTATGCTGATGGGCCTTATTTTCCTGGTGATTTACGGCGCGGGCAAATATGCTGCCGACAATAAGCGCTAAAATGGAAAGCACCCGGTTGAAAGAAATAGCCCGGCTTTTTCTAAAATTAGGACTGACGGCCTTTGGCGGCCCGGCAGCGCATATTGCCATGATGCGGCAGGAGGTAGTGATAAAAAAGCAATGGCTTAGCGAACAGCACTTTCTCGACCTGATAGGCGCCACCAACCTTATCCCCGGGCCAAACAGTACCGAAATGGCTATCCATATTGGCCAGGAGCGCGGGGGGTGGAAAGGTTTGCTCATCGCGGGGTTTTGCTTTATTATGCCTGCGGTTTTGATCACCGGCGTGTTGGCGGTGCTGTATAAATCGTACGGGCAACTGCCGCAGGTGCAGCCATTTATTTATGGCATAAAACCGGCTATTATCGCGGTAATTATCGCTGCCATTTACCCCCTCGCCAAAAAATCCCTGCAAACTATTGAGTTGGGTATTATTGGCATTGTTGCCTTAATAACGAGTTTGATTGGTTGGTCAGAGATCATCGTGCTGTTCGGCGCGGGCTTTGTGGCGATGGGTTTAGCGGCCATAAGGTTGCGGCGGGTTAATTCGGCAATGAATTTCATCCCTATGTTGGTGCCGGGGTTGGCGGGGCAAGGGCTGACCAGTCCGCTAAATATACGGTTGTTTTTATCTTTTTTAAAGATCGGGGCCATTTTATATGGTAGCGGCTATGTGCTGTTTGCCTTTTTAGATGCCGAACTGGTGGCCAAAGGCATTTTATCGCGCCAGCAACTAATTGATGCTATTGCTATCGGGCAATTTACACCGGGGCCGGTATTTTCGTCCGTTACGTTTATTGGTTACCAGGTTAATGGGTTAAGCGGTGCCATTGTCTCCACTATTGGCATTTTCCTGCCGTCTTTCCTGTTTGTGGCGTTGTTAAACCCGCTGGTAAAAAAAATGCGGGGGTCTAAGTTGTTTGCCGCGTTTTTAAATGCGGTTAATGTAGCGTCGATAGCTTTGATACTGGTGGTATGTTATGAAATGGGTAAAGACAGTATAACCGATTGGCGCACGATCATAATTCTGTTAACCAGTGCCGTAATACTTTTTAAATTCAGGACAATTAACAGCGCGTTAATTGTTTTGGGGGGATCAGCGGCGGGATATTTGTTGCTGATGATATAGTTTTGCTTTTTCTACAGACAGACATATAGCCCCCCTCTAAATCTCCCCCCGGTTGGCGGAGACTTTAAATTATTTTTTCATAAAGAATGTTTTCACTTATTGAAGATCAAAAAGTCCCCCCTACCGGGGGAGATTTAGAGGGGACTAACACAATCAAAGAAATTACATCCGCTTAACACTATTCAAATAAAATGCGCTTAAACTTGCATTATTATTTCAACCGCTTAACATCCGGCCAGTTATCAAATGAAAATAGGAATAGTTTGTTATCCAACCTTTGGCGGAAGCGGGGTTGTTGCCACCGAGCTTGGTAAGGCCCTTGCCGACAACGGTCACCAGGTGCATTTTATAACTTATAACCAGCCTGCCCGATTAGATTTCTTTTCCGAAAATTTGTTTTACCACGAGGTTTCTGTATCCAAATACCCACTGTTTGATTACCCACCTTATGAGTTGGCATTGGCCAGTCGTTTAGTTGATGTGGTGCGGTTTGAGAAGCTGGATATTTTGCATGTGCATTATGCTATTCCGCATGCTTCGGCAGCGTTTATGGCTAAACAGATATTGCTTACTTACGGTATTTATATCCCTGTGGTGACCACGCTGCATGGCACCGATATTACGCTGGTAGGTAAAGACAGGACGTATAAACCCGTAGTTACTTTCTCTATCAATAAATCGGATGGCGTTACGGCAGTGTCCGAACATTTGAAGCGTGACACCTACGAATTTTTTGAGATAGAAAATGATATTAAGGTTATCCCCAATTTTATTGATCTTAACCGCTTTAGCTTAAAGGCTAAGGATCATTTTAAAAAGGCTATTGCGCCCGAGGGCGAAAAGATATTAGTGCATACCTCCAACTTCCGTAAAGTAAAGCGTACCGAAGATGTGGTGCGGATATTTGCGAAAGTGCTGGAGAAAATACCGTCAAAGCTGCTAATGGTTGGTGATGGTGGCGAACGTTCGGACTGCGAACAACTTTGCCGCGACCTGGGCGTTGGCGACGATGTGCGTTTTTTAGGCAAGCAGGATGCCATTGAAGAAATATTATCTGTATCCGACCTGTTTTTGATGCCCTCGCAATCAGAAAGCTTTGGTTTGGCGGCCCTGGAGGCAATGGCCTGCAAAGTGCCGGTCATCAGTTCGAACGCAGGCGGCCTGCCCGAATTGAATTTAGACGGCGTAACCGGGTTTTTAAAAGACGTAGGTGATGTACATGGCATGGCCGATAGCGCAATTTATATTTTGGAAGATGAAGCCCGCTTACAAACCTTTAAAGAAAACGCCCTTGCCCGCGCAAAAGAATTTGACCTTGCTAAAATATTACCCAAATACGAGAGTTATTATGTTGAGGTGATTGAGAAGAGCAAGGCGAATGCCCTTTAAGGTATAAATATCTTTCATTCTTTAATCAATTATTACCTACAGAAGGCTTTTGACTTTCGGTTTTAAATTTTATTATCAAATTCTTTGTTTTTAAGTTAAATTTGTTTTGTTGTACTATTCTAAGTTCATATCCGAAATGTGATTTTAGGAAAGTTAAATAATTTATAAGATGGAAAATACAATACTGATACAACTTACTGATGCAAAAGCCATAGGACTTTTGCATGAGTTGGAAGAACTGAACCTGATCAAAGTGCTGAAAGAAAATGTAGTTCCGTCAAAAACCAGGCTTTCCGACAAATATAGAGGCGTATTTTCAAAGGAGGATGCTCAAAGTTTCGATCAGCATACCCAAACAATGCGTAAGGAATGGGACAATATTTAATAGACAATAATGCTATTTCGGCCTATTTTTCCGGGCATCTTTCTGAAAATGGAATGGATTTTATTGCAAAAGTGATAGACCAAACACCTACAATTTCTGTAATAACTGAAATTGAAGCATTATCATGGGTTAATGCCGATATAAATAAGGAAAACATAATCCGGGCATTTATTAAAGACGCTATTATTTTAGCTCTTACCCCTGATGTTGTTAGTCAATGCGTGACGATCAGGCGCAGCAGAAAAATTAAAAACCCTGATGCCATCATTGCTGCTACTGCAATAGTACATAAGCTTACATTGATTACGAATGATAGCGACTTTAATAATATTAAAGGTCTGAAACTCACCGATCCGCGTATGTTATAAAATAACCAATCATGCATAATCCTCAAAACTTGCATATAAATACAATTAATGGTGATTGGTGTGACAAAGATATAGTAATGCTTCATGGCTGTTTTCAATTATTGGCGAATTTTGTAGAAAAGGAAATAGCCAAAGAAACAGTAGATTGGGAATATAATGAACCTACTAAAAATGCCAGGAAGGAAATGGATGAATTATATCATTGGTGGCAACAACGAATTAATAAAGAAGCAGAGGGTGAATACGATCCGATTTTGAATACAGAACAATATGAAACTGATAATCAAATGTTGATAAGATTGATAGAGGTCAGAAAATATATGTGGATATAAACCACTATCAAAGTAACGCTACTATAAAATACTATTTGAACCATGAAAAGAATACTCCAAACCATCCTCCCCGTAACAGCAATTATATTTCTTTTTTCATCCTGCTATCCGCCTATGCGCACCGCTCAAAGCGTTGCCGGGCCGCCGCGCGATGGATTTACAGGCACATGGACATTAACCGCCGTTACCTACACCAATTTGGCTGATGACGCGGTACCAACGGCATTTGACCAGGCCCCGCCAAAAGATTTTACCGGCAGCACCTGGCAGTTAAATAAAGACGGCAGCGGCAGCTTCACCTTAGCCAACGGAACTATACAAAATATATACTGGTCGGTAAATGGCGGCGACGCGCTGGGCGCGATGTTTACCTTTAAAAAAATAAACAAAGGCCAAAATCCGGACGAAGTGCCTTCCGGGTATCAACTGGTGATCTCAAACAATTCAAGTATATCCATGACCCTCAAAACCCTGGTTTACCTTGGTAATAAAAATGGATATGTGGTTTATACTTTTAATAAGGTGAAAGCAGGAAGCTAAAAGCCATTTGCTTCCTGCTTCCACCTTCCTGCTTCAAGTTTTTAGCTACTCTACCGGAACCATCTTCAAACACACAGGCATACTAATTTTGATTTGACTGTTTATTAACAATAGTTTCCCGGTTTCAAAGTTTATTTTAAATACCACTATATTATTGCTGTTTTGATTGGCAACCAGCAGATAGCGGCCTGTGGGATCTATCACAAAGTTGCGCGGCGTTTTGCCCAATGTGCCATAACGTTCAACAAACGTTAATTGCCCGTTATCCGGGTTGATATTATACAATATAATTTCGTTGGCATCGCCACGGTTGGTGGCATATAAAAACCTGCCATCCGGCGATATATGTATGTCAGCGGCACCAACAGCGCCCCTAAAACCTTCGCCGGTCATATTTACACTTTGCAGGGCGGTCAGCTTTTCGCCGTTAACTTTATAAACGGTTATAACAGCGCCCATTTCCTGTATAAGATACAGGTATTTGCCATCGGCCGAAAAATCAAAGTGCCGCGGACCATTCCCCGGTTGTACTTCCACAAATGATGGCGTAGCCGGGGTTAAAGGTGGATTTTGTGAGGCATGATAGCGGTAGATATTCAATTTATCTGTCCCTAAATCGGCATAAAAGAAAACCTTTTCATTTGGAGACAACCAACCCGAATGTATATGCGGGGCCTCCTGCCTGTCTTTATTTATGCCGTGGCCTTCGTCTTTTATAGTTTGTATAGCAGCGCCTAATGAGCCATCCTTATTTACGGGCAGTACCGTTAGTGTACCGCTGCCGTAGTTGGCTGCAAAAACATTTTTTTGCTCCTTATCCACAGCTACATAAGCCGGACCACCGCCTGCGGGTTGGGTATTAATGAGGGTAAGCAGTCCCTCGGGCGCATTAAATTTAAACGCGCTTACCGCGCCGCCCACATCATTTTCATTTGCCGAATAAACAAACTTATTATTGCTGGAAACACATAAGTATGATGGATTACTTATGCCATCAGTTTCGCTCAGGTAGGCCATTTTTCCGGTTTCTTCATAAAAACGGTAAACGTATATGCCCTTGCTATCGGCTTTGGTATAGGTGCCGATGATAAGATCAAAAGTTTTTGGAAACTTTTTTTGGGCCGATCCTAAAACAGGAATTGCCAGCAATATTATTAATAACAGCTTTTTCATGGCATGAATTGGTTTATCATGCAAGGTAGCAAAATGATAAAAACATTCTTTATAACCCGTATGGTTTTTTTGACAGCAAAGATTTTGAATCTTTATTTTATCAAATGCTTTAGCTGTATCACTTCCTTTTCATCTAAAAACCGCCAGCGGCCACGGGGCAGGTCTTTTTTAGTAAGGTTGGCATAAACCACCCTGTCTAATTTTACAACTTCGTACCCCAGGTGTTCAAATATGCGGCGCACCACACGGTTTTTACCGCTATGTATCTGTATCCCTACTTCACGTTTTGTTCCCCCGGCTACATAGGATACTGAATCGGGTTTTATGAGGCCGTCTTCCAGTTCTACGCCGAATTGAATTTTGTTCAAATCGCCCTGCGCTAAGCTTTTACTTAGCTCTACCTGGTATAATTTGGTGATCTGGCTGCGCGGGTGTGAAAGTTTGTCGGCCAAATCGCCATCATTGGTCATTAATAACAGCCCGGTAGTATTGCGGTCTAACCGCCCGATAGGATATATACGCTCGCGGCTGGCCTTTTCAACCAGGTGCATTACGGTGCGGCGTTCCTGCGGGTCTTCGGTGGTAGTTATATAATCTTTTGGTTTATTCAATAAAACATAAACCATCTTTTCGCGCCTTAGTGTTTCGCCATTGTAGCGTATTTCGTCCTTCATCGGGTCAACCTTAGCACCCAATTCAGCTACAACAACTCCGTTAACAGCTACAACCCCGGCCAATATCAATTCATCGGCCTTACGGCGCGAGCAAATACCGGCGTTGGCAATATAACGGTTCAATCTTATCAGCCCGTCATCTTTTACCGACGGTTTTTTAGGGCGCAGCGTTTTTACGGGAGCATCCTTATCTTTTGCTATTTTATCGTATTTAGGTTTGCGGAAAGGCTTGTCGGCGGCATCGGCCTCACGTTTAAAACCACTTTCGCGTTTTTTAAACCCGGTATCAGGGGCCGATTCCCGGCTAAATTTCTTTTCGCCTGAACGTTCAGCTATTCTTGGAGCCTGGAATTTTCTTTCGCCTGATGATTCTTTGCTAAAGCTTTTTGGCGGACGGTCATCACTTGTTGGTCTGCCTGAATAGGATTTTCCTCTCGGCGCAAAACTCTTCTTATCTTCAGATTGATCCCGTCCAAAGCTTTTCGGCGGACGGTCATCACTGGTTACCCTGCCTGAATAGGGCTTATTTCTTGGTGTAAAGCTTTTTCTTTCTCCTGAAGGTTCACCATCAGTAGGTCGGCCGCTATATGGCCTTTTAGGCGCAAAGCTTTTCTTATCGCCACCGCTAAAACTGCTTCTTTGTTTATTGTCATCGCTGCCCGAGCGATTTCCGTAAGGTTTGCTGTCAGATGAATAAGATTTCTTTTCATCGCCCGACCTGCTACCGTAAGGTTTACTATCGGGCGAATAAGATTTCTTTTCGCCTGATCTTTCGCTGCTATATTTTTTTGCCGGGCTGCTGCCGGTCCTGTCTGAATTTGACGATGATCTCCCGCGGGATGGGGAAGCTGATTTTTTAGAATTATCACCACCCTTTGAGGGCCTGTTTGATGATCTGCCGGACTGGTCGTCGCGACTGTTCCCTGGTCGTTTAAATACCATAATTTTTTGATTAGCGCTTCGCAGCGTGAGCCGCAAAGATAGGGTTTTTTAGCAGTTTTTCACCGGTTTTTACCACTTTTTAAATCGGTTCAAAAACTGTGTTTAAACCACTTTAAAGCCCTGTTTTTTAACTATTTTAAAATAATCAAAACAATTTAAAACTGTAAGTGTTTGACAATCTGACTAATATAACTTACCTTTGCAAAACATTTTACCTAATGTACATTTAATGGAAATAAAAAAGATGATTAAAAAACACTTACTTACGTGCTCCGTAATCCTGGTGGTAGCAGTCATTTTTGAGCTTAACATTTGCAGCACAACGGACATGATTCCGGCAAAAAAAAGCACCCTTACCTCTAAATTTATTTTTACAAATAATGCTGCTGCAACTACTTTTAGTTTCGCTAATGAAGCGCTGCCTGTTAATAATGCCGACGTAAACCGCAAAATGCGGATAACGTTGCTGCAACACAACTTCAGGAACATCCACTCGAACATTTTGCATATTAAGGCCGAACGTTTGTTCCCCATCATCGAGCCTATTTTAAGGCTTTATGGTATTCCTGATGATTTTAAATACCTGCCCCTGGTTGAGTCGGGCTTAAATGAGGGTACCTCGTTAAAAGGGGCGACCGGTTTGTGGCAGTTTATGCCCGGTACCGCGCGCACCTACGGCTTAAAGGTTGGCAAAGGAATAGATGAGCGGCGAAATGTCCGCAAATCTACCATTGCCGCCTGCAGGTACATCAAAGACCTGTATCACCAGTTTAATAGCTGGACATTAGCGGCAGCCGCCTACAACAACGGCGAAATTAAGCTGGCAAAGGCGATGAATAAGCAAAGCCATGCTACTTATTTCAATACACATTTTAACCGCGAAACCGGCGACTATGTGTACAATATCCTGGCGATGAAAGAAATCATCCTGAGCCCGGCAAAATATGGGTATGATTATGTTTACAATATTGTACCTGTTGCCAAATTATTAGTGTATAATTAATTAAAAAAAATTACGGAGCACTTACAGTCCGGCTTGCCTCAGATGGCAGGCCGGACTTTTTTTACGTATATTTGCATTTTGGTAGATTGAGTTGATTAAGTGAGTGGTTGATTAAGTTAAAGGCTTGATATCAAAGCTTTAACTCAATCAACTAATCCAACCCAATCAACCTAATCAACTAAAAATATGAGTGAAAAATCTATCGACCTTGGCGAGCAAAGTGAAGTTGAAGTTTACGGTGCCCGGGTACATAATTTAAAAAATATTGATGTTTCTTTTCCGCGCAATAAGCTGGTGGTTATTACCGGGTTAAGCGGCAGCGGTAAATCGTCGCTGGCATTTGATACGATTTATGCCGAGGGGCAGCGTCGTTACATGGAAACATTTTCGGCCTACTCGCGCCAGTTTATGGGTGGCATGGAGCGGCCCGATGTTGACAAAGTTTCGGGCCTCAGCCCCGTTATTGCCATCGAGCAAAAAACCACCAGTAAAAATCCCCGCTCAACCGTTGGCACCATTACTGAAATATATGATTTTATGCGCCTGCTTTTTGCACGTACCGGCGAGGCATACTCATACGTAAGCGGCGAGAAGATGGAGCGCATGAGCGAGGACCAGATTCTGAAAACCATATTTGAAAAGTTTGACGGGCAGCCGGTAAACATACTTGCCCCGGTTGTAAAAGCCCGCAAGGGGCATTATCGCGAGCTTTTTGAGCAGATACGCAAGCAAGGTTATTTAAAAGTTTGGATAGATGGTGCAATAGCTGATGTTGAACCCAAAATGCAGGTTGACCGCTACAAAATACATGATATTGATATTGTGGTTGACCGCTTGGTTGTAAGCGAAAAAGACAGCAAAAGATTATATACTTCTATACAAGCTGCCTTGAAGATCGCCAAAGGCATTATCCGCATAGGCGATAAGGATAATAATGTGGCTTATTATAGTAAATATCTGATGGACCCAATTTCGGGCATATCCTATGATGAGCCGCAGCCAAATACATTCTCGTTCAACTCGCCTTACGGGGCTTGCGAAAAGTGCAATGGCTTGGGCTATATTTTTGAGATTGACGAGGCATCGGTTATACCAAACCCAAAACTAAGCATACTAAACGGCGGACTTGCACCATTGGGCGAGTACCGCGAAACCTGGATATTCCAGGTGTTGAAAGCGTTGGCAAAAAAATATGATTTCTCGTTATCAACCCCGATTGAAAAATTAGAAAGGGAGAAGCTGGATATTATCCTTAATGGTTCCAACGAAATGATAACCGTAGCGGTGGAGTACAACAAATGGAACGTACAAAATTACCAGATCAGCTTCGACGGCATCATCCGTATGCTGGAAGAACAGCAGGAACGCCGGGGCGATGAAGGCATGGACGATATGGAAAATTACCGGGTGCTACGCATCTGCCCGGTTTGTGATGGCGCGAGGTTAAAAAAGGAATCGCTTCATTTTAAGGTTGACGAAAAGAATATTTTTGAGCTGGCATGTATGGATATCCGTACACTACAGGATTGGTTTAGCAATTTAGAAGATAGATTAAACGAACGCCAGAATGTCATCGCCAAAGAAATTTTAAAAGAGATACGCGCCCGTATTGTGTTTTTAATGGATGTGGGATTGAGTTACTTAACGCTCGACCGCACGGCTAAAACCTTATCAGGTGGCGAAGCGCAGCGCATCAGGCTGGCTACACAAATTGGGTCGCAGTTGATGAATGTAATGTACATTTTGGATGAGCCGAGCATCGGCCTGCACCAGCGTGATAACGAACGTTTAATAAAAGCCTTAAAAAACCTGCGCGACCTGGGCAATACCGTGCTGGTGGTTGAGCATGATAAGGAAATGATACTGGAAGCCGACCATGTAATTGACATGGGGCCCGCCGCCGGTGTACATGGCGGCGAAATAGTGGCACAAGGCACTCCAAAGGAATTAATGGCTAAACATACGCTCACCACATCCTATATCAACGGCGAGCGTGAAATAGCTATTCCCAAAACAAGGCGCGAGGGTAATGGCAAGGTATTAAAATTGAAAAATGCTACCGGCCATAATTTAAAAAATGTTTCGGTAGAGTTTCCGCTTGGTAAATTTATTGGTATAACCGGGGTATCGGGCAGCGGTAAATCAAGCCTGATAACCGAAACATTGTACCCCATTTTAAACCATCATTTTTTCAGGGCGAAGAAGCACCCGTTGCCTTACGGAAAAATTGAGGGACTGGAGCATATTGATAAGGTGATTGAAATTGACCAGTCGCCAATAGGGCGTACGCCGCGCTCAAACCCGGCAACTTATACCGGTGTATTTTCTGATATCCGTAACCTCTTCGTTCAATTACCCGAATCAAGGATACGGGGTTATAAACCGGGGCGTTTTTCGTTCAACGTAAAGGGTGGACGCTGCGAAACGTGCAAGGGCGCGGGTCTGCGCGTTATTGAAATGAACTTTTTGCCCGATGTGCAGGTGCCCTGCGAAGAATGCGGCGGCAGGCGCTATAACCGCGAAACGCTGGAAGTACGCTATCGTGGCAAATCAATAAATGATGTACTGGATATGAGCATTGAAGATGCTACTCCGTTTTTTGAGAACATGCCTGCCATTTATCGTAAAGTTAAAACGCTGCTTGATGTTGGCTTGGGTTATATTCGTTTAGGCCAGGCATCCACTACCCTATCCGGCGGCGAGGCGCAACGGGTAAAACTGGCTACCGAGTTATCTAAAAAGGATACCGGCAATACATTTTATATTTTAGATGAGCCAACAACAGGCCTGCATTTTGAAGACATTAATGTGTTATTAGGTGTACTTTATCAATTGGTTGATAAAGGCAATACCGTACTGGTAATTGAGCATAACCTTGATGTAATTAAGGTAGTTGACCATGTGATTGATTTAGGGCCTGAAGGCGGCTCTGGTGGCGGGCAGATATTATTTTCTGGAACACCGGAAGCTTTGTGTAAGGTTAAGGAAAGTTTTACGGGGGCGTTTTTGAAGAAGGAGATGGGGGCGAAATAATATTGAATGTACAGAAAGTTGTACGTATAAATATTATTACTTACCTTTACTAAAACTGATAAATATGCAAGTCGCAACTTATACTTCTTTCAGACAACAGCTAAAATCCTATTTGGATAAAGTACGGATTAATCATACGCCACTTGTGGTTACAAGTGCTGGTAGCGATGATGTAGTTGTGATTTCAAAGGCAGATTATGAAAGCATGGAAGAAACGTTCTACTTGCTTAAAAGCCCTAAAAACGCTGCCAGGTTATTAAAAGGTATTGAAGATTACGAAAAAGGTTTAGCGCAAGAAAGAAGCCTTATCGAGGAATGAAAATAATCTTTCTTGACCAAGGATGGGAAGATTATTTGTACTGGCAAAATACAGATAAGTCTATGCTTAAAAAAGTCAACTCATTAATAAAGGAAATTGAACGGATACCTTTTGAGGGAAGTGGTAAGCCTGAACCATTAAAACATGACTTCGCGGGATGGTGGTCACGCAGAATTAACCTTGAACATCGAATAGTTTACAAAATCGATAAAGATGCAATTGTTATTCTTCAATGCAGGTATCATTATTAGTTTTCTAAGCAACCCATTCAAACAAAACCAACGTACTGTTGTATATAATTATTAATCAAAAAACAGTATGAAAAAGCTTTCCTTATTCCTCGCACTTGCGCTATTTACAGTGTTTGCTTTTGGGCAAACAACCAAAACACCGGTTAAAGCAACCGTTAAAACACCAGGCGCAATGGTTTGCTGCGCAAAATCGGCACCTCAGCAATTCGCTATGCTGGCTTCAAATAGCAAATTTGTCATGTCGCATGGCACGCCAAAACCTTTTCATTTTCAAAGCAGCATAGGTAAACCTGTTACTTACAAAACGCCTGATGGCAAAGAGTCCACCGCTTATGAGTTGAAAGCTAAAAACCCTACCAATAACTATCTGCTGGTTATACATGAATATTGGGGCCTGAACGATTATATCAAAAAAGAATCGGAAATGTTATATAACGACCTGGGCAATGTAAATGTAATAGCGCTCGACCTGTATGATGGTAAAGTGGCTACCACACAGCAGGATGCCGGGAAATATATGCAGGCCGTAAAAGACGACCGCGCCCAGGCAATTATTAAAGGCGCAATTGAGTATGCAGGACCTAAAGCACGTATTGCCACAATCGGCTGGTGCTTTGGCGGCGGCTGGAGCTTGCAGGCAAGTTTGCTGGCCGGTAAACAGGACGTTGCCTGTGTAATGTACTACGGTATGCCCGAAAAGAGTGTCGACCGTTTAAAAACCTTAAATGCTGATGTGCTGGGTAATTTTGCCAATAAAGACCAGTGGATAAACACCAAAGTTGTAGCTCAATTTGAGGCGGACATGAAAGCCGCCGGTAAAAAATTATACCTGCACCAATATGATGCTGACCATGCTTTTGCAAATCCAAGCAGCCCAGCTTCAAACACCGAGGCCGCTAAACAGGCTTATGCCTATACCATCGAGTATTTAAAGCCAAGATTAAAATAACTTAATTTTACAAAGTTAAAGCCGGGCAAGTCATTAGCTTGCCCGGCTTTTTTGTAACATTGCAAAAAATTTTATCATTTGACATCTGTCCATAAAAAGCTGCTCTCCTGGTTATTTAAAACCGTTATATTGGGCTTAACCTTTATTTTTATATACCGCCAGTTTATAAAAAAAGGCCCTGATATTAAACGATTTGAAGACCTAATGCATGCTATTGGCAATACCCGGGTGCTTTTTGTTATGTCGCTTGTGTTTGTATTAATGCTGATCAATTGGCTGCTGGAAGCTTTAAAATGGCAGTATTTAACTCGTAACCTGGAGCAAATTACCTTTTGGAAAGCCATTGAGTGTGTGTTTTGCGGGCTAACCTGGGCCATATTTACACCTAACCGCCTGAGCGAATATGGCGGCCGGGTAATGTTTTTATCGCCCCGTAAAAGAATTTACGGCGCTTTTGCTATGGCTGTTGGCTCATTTGGGCAAAATGTGATTACCAATGTGTTGGGCTCAATTGGCATTATATGGTTTACGCTAACCTTTTTGCATTTAAATACCTGGGTAGTGATAGCTGTTTGTTTGGCAGGCGTTTTAAATATAGCCTTGTTTTTGCTATGCTTTTTTAATATAAAATGGTTGGTATGGCTGTTAAACAAGGTTCCATTTCTGAGGAAATATCACCGGTTTTTTGATATAATAGGCAAGTATAAATTTGACGAATTGCACCGCATTATTTTATTTTGCCTGGCCCGGTTCATCACTTTTTCATGCCAGTATTATATCCTTATTAATTTGTTTATACCCTCAATACCGGTGTATGAAATACTATTGCTAACATTTATTGTGCTTTTTATACAATCTGCGTTGCCATCGCTTGATTTAGTAGATGTAGCGGTACGCAGCTATACGGCCGCAACTGTTTTTGCCTATGTTACTAACCAAACAGTAGCTGTAATTGCAGTATTTAGCGCTATTTGGCTTATAAATCTAATTATTCCTGCTATTTTAGGCACCGCATTCAATTTAAAGCTCAATTTCTTTGGTCGTAATTCATAGCATAATCTCCATGCTGCTAACAGGTTTATACCTGGGGGTATTACTCTACTTAATAAAAGGCTGGGCAAATTTAAAGCGGCCTGAACTTGATCACAATACCCCAACTACAAAAGTAACTGTGCTGATAGCAGCCCGAAATGAGGAAGAACGCATACATTATACCATTGAAGATATTTTAGCGCAGGATTACCCCAAACACTTAACAGAGGTTATAATAGTCGACGATCACTCTACAGATAAAACATCCGCCATTATTTTGAGCTATGCCAGCCGGGGGATAAAACTGATACAGCTAAACGAGGACAAGCCCTTAAACTCCTATAAAAAGAAGGCTATCGCCGAGGCGATTGGCAGGTCATCCGGCGATTTGATGGTAGCCACAGATGCAGATTGCAGGATGGGCCCGCAATGGTTATCGTCAATTGTGAGCTACCATGAAGCTAAAGACCTGGTGATGATATCTTCGCCGGTAACTTATTTTGAAGAACGGTCATTATTTGAACGGATGCAAACTTTGGAGTTTTCTTTTCTTATTGGTATCGGCGGGGCATTTATTGGTAACAAAAGGGGGGCAACTTGTAACGGGGCCAACCTGGCTTATCGTAAAGACATATTTTATGCAGTTGGTGGCTTTAGCGGAATTGACGATCTTGCTTCCGGCGATGATGAATTATTGCTTCAAAAGATTGCCGAACGCTATCCCGGTAGAATTGGCTTTTTAAAAAGGCGTGAAGCCATTGTCTATACACATGCAAAACACGATCTCAGGGAGTTTTTACAGCAGCGCCGCCGATGGGCATCAAAATCAACTAAATATAAGGACAAAAAGATAATAGCGCTGGCAATTAGTATGTGGTTATTTAACCTTTCATTACTGGTCAATATTTTTCTGGGCTGCTTTGATGTTTATTTTCTTAGGCTTTTTTTGATCCAGTTTTTACTGAAAACAGTTTTTGAGGCCATTTTTTTGATACCGGTACTTTTATTTTTTAAGCGTGTGCGATTGATTGCTTTATTGCCTTTTTTATCTCCACTGCATATGATATACCTTGTATACATTGGCTTACGGGGCAATGCAGGCTTGTATACCTGGAAAGGGCGAACAGTTAGATAATGGTTTTTTAATTAAATATTGTAATTACTACACTATTCAAGTATATATTTTTTATTTTTATGCTCTCCGGTTAACCTTAAATGCAAAATATAGATCCAACTTCCGGTGAAGACGAATTAATCGGGCTGCTGCTAAAACGACAGTCTGAGTTAAATTCCTTATTAGAGATAACAAGGGCTATTAATAAAAATACGTCCACGCCGGTATTGATCCAGATGCTGGAAGTAATTATGCAGAACTATCTGCATATAGGCAAGTTTAGGTTTTTGCTTGAAAAAGACAAGGGCTATAGCCTTATTTCAAAATATGGCGGCGATATTGAACAGTCAAGTGTGTTGCATCATGCCTGTAATAAACTTAATAAATTAAGGGTACCCACTTCACTGGCAGGCCATGCCCACCCTGTGTTGAAGCAATATGAATATTTCATCCCTATCTACCATAAAACCAAAGCATTGGCATTTGCCCTTATCGGCGATTTTAACACATCGGCCGAAATGGTTAATAATGACCTGACTTTTATCCAAACGCTAATAAATGTTATTGTAGTAGCGCTTGAAAATAAGAAACTGTTTCGCGAAAGGCTGCAATCTGAACGTTTTCAGCGCGAAATGGAGTTGGCTGTCGAAGTACAAAATATGCTGATCCCGTTACGGATGCATAAGGAAACCAATGTTGAAATTGGCGCTAAATATTTGCCGCATCAAAATATCGGTGGCGATTACTTCGACTTTATACGCCTGAACGATCATGAGTTTTTATGGTGCATTGCCGATGTATCAGGCAAGGGCATGTCGGCAGCATTATTAATGGCTAATTTCCAGGCCAGCCTGCATGCGTGGTCGGCTGTGGAGAATGACCTGACCAATATTATTGACCGTCTTAACCAAAAAGTAGTAAGCAATACCAAAGGCGAGCGGTTTATAACCCTGTTCCTGGCTAAATATAATGAACAAACGCGGAAGCTTAATTATATAAACGCGGGTCATAACGCCACCATATTATTTTGCAACGGTACAGCTTTAACCCTTAAGCTGGGCACCACCATGATAGGCGCTTTTGAAGAGTTGCCCTTTTTAAACGAGGGCGAAATAGATATTGAGCCTAATAGCTTATTGGTAAATTATACCGATGGCCTGCTTGATTTTGAACCCAACAACGACAAAATTTGGAATGAGGATACACTGTTAGATTTTGTAATAAAATATAACCACCTATCGCCCGATAAATTTAACCAGGTGCTAATGGACCATTTAAATTTAGTAATTAAAGGAAAGCCCATTGACGATATTACCCTGCTGACTTTACGAATCTCATAAACGTTTTTGTCTGAAAAAATCAGATATTTGAAAAGTATTAAGTGAACCATGTTATTAGCCAGGTACCAGCATGAATTGATTGAAGCGGGATGTGATGAAGCCGGGCGTGGTTGCCTGGCGGGCCCTGTTTTTGCTGCCGCTGTAATACTTCCGCATGATTTTGATCATCACCTGTTAAATGATTCCAAACAATTGGCCGAAGATATACGCTACGCGTTGAGGATTGAGATAGAGCAAAAGGCCATCGCTTATGCCGTTGCATCATGCGATAACCTGGAGATAGACGAGATCAATATTTTAAATGCATCGTTCCTGGCAATGCACCGCGCTATTGACCGGCTGCATTTAAAACCACAGTTTTTAATTATTGATGGTAACCGCTTTAACAAATATGGCGCTACGCCGCATCAATGCATTGTGGAGGGCGATGCCAAATATTTCAGCATTGCGGCGGCTTCTATTTTAGCCAAAACGTACCGCGATGATTATATGAAGCAAATTGCCCTTGAACATCCGGAGTACAATTGGCATAGCAATAAAGGTTATCCAACCATCACACATCGCCAAACGGTATTAAAAATGGGGTTTACACCTTACCACCGCCGTACTTTTAAGGTTACCATGCCCAACCAAAATATGCCCGAAGAATTACAGGATCAATAGTTCAAACACACTATTCGCCCTTTTGCAACCATCTTTTTACATTAACCTGATTCTAACTCACTTATTATGCCTGGGCGGGGATTGATTCTATAGCCTAATTTTTTAAATTTGTTAAAAACCAATCAAGCCGCTTGAAGATATTATTTTTAACGCATCGCATACCGTTTCCGCCAAATGGCGGATACCAGATAGTGGTATCTAATACCATCAGGGGGTTGGTGCGTTTGGGGCACGAGGTTTCGTTGGTGGCTTTAAATGCCAGGAAAGTAAATCACGATGACGAATTACTGAGCGGCCTTAAGGGCAGGATAAACTTCCGGGTTTATGATATTGATACAACCGTATCATTGCTGGATGTCGCGGTCAATTTATTCAGCAAAACATCATTTAATATCGACCGCTATTACGACCCGGAATTTGAAAAGATGCTGATACGCGAAGTGCGCGAAACGGCTTATGATATAATACAGTTTGAGGGTTTGATGGTGTCGTTATATTTATCCGCCATTCGCAAGCACTCTAAGGCAAAATTGATTTACCGGGCGCATAATATTGAGAACCAGGTATGGCAACGGCTGTCAATGCAAAAAAGTGATCCCTTTAAAAAATCATATTTGAAGATGCACGCCAGGCGCATCCGGAATTATGAATTAGAACAACTGAACAAATTTGATGGGATTGTAGTATTTACGCCGCAGGATAAAGAAACTATACAGAGTTATAGTACACTGGTGCCTATTAAAATATTACCTGTTGGACTGCGGATGGAAAAATATCATGCGGACCTCAGCAAAACAGAATTTCCGAGCCTGTTTTTTTTGGGATCATTGGACTGGCTGCCTAATCGCGAGGGTATGGAATGGTTCCTTGATAATTTTTTTAAGGATTTGACGGATGGCGACCTGAATGTAAAAGTATATGTTGCCGGGAGCGATATTCCTGAACGGTTTGATGATTATGAGGCATTAGGAAAAATATTTATACAGGGTGAGGTTGATGATGCGTTAGAGTTTGTAAACAGCAAATCTATTATGATAATCCCCCTGCTTTCGGGCGGGGGTATGCGGGTTAAAATTGTAGAGGGTATGGCAATGCAAAAATGCATCATTTCGACAACACTCGGTGCCGAAGGGATAAATTTTGAAGATGGAAAAAATATATTAATTGCCAATAACCGCGATGAGTTTTATAGTGCCATTAAGCGTTGCATAACCGACGAGGAATATTGCAAAGAAGTAGGCCTGAATGCCCGAAAACTGATAGAACAGCAATACGAAATAAGTATCGTTGTAAATAACCTGGTTGATTTTTACCAGTCGTTGGTAACTGCGGAAAGCCGGGTTTTGTCATGAACAAATTTATCTTTGCCATTAATAAGTGGCAGTAGCACTCAAATAAATTACTGCAACTGCTACTAAAAACTGCAACTAAGAACTACATGAAACACCAACTACAAGTTTGCCTCACACCCGCCTTACTGCCACTTTATAATGTAGAAGATTATATTGTAGTGGTGATAGATATTTTCAGGGCCACAACTTCCATTTGTTATGGTATAGAAAATGGAGCAAAAGCTATTATCCCGGTATCACAGGTGGAAGAGTGCAGCGCTTACCGCGAAAAAAACAGTGATTATTTATTAGCCGCCGAACGCGAAGGCGAAGTAGTTGCCGGGTTTGATTTTGGCAACTCGCCGTTTTCATATACCCGCGAAAACGTAGGCGGTAAAACCGTTGTATTAACTACAACCAACGGAACCTATGCGCTGCATTTATCCCGCAAAGCAAAAAAGATAGTGATCGGCTCGTTTTTAAATTTGACAGCGCTTTGTGACTGGCTTAAAGCGCAGCATGAAAATATTTTGCTGGTTTGCTCAGGCTGGAAAAATAATTTTAATTTGGAGGATACCCTGTTTGCGGGCGCAGTTGTTGAGCAATTAAAAGCAACCAATTTTGTAACCGACGACCCTGCAATTGCGGCAAACGACCTGTATCAAATAGCAAAAGATGATCTTAACACTTATCTTAAAAAAACATCGCACAGCGAACGCCTTAAAAAATTAGGCATTGAAGAAGACATTATATTTTGTTTAAAAGTTGATTTAACTACTGCTATCCCGGTTTTGGAGGGGGACTCTTTAATAAAGTTGTAGTAGCAGTAGTTCTGAATTATTGACTGCAACTGCCCCTGCTACTAATAAAAAAACTGCTACTTTAACTTCTCATTATCCCTATGCCTGTCTGCATCGCGGATGCTTTTCTTTTCCATATTTTTTTGCAAGGCATTGGTAAGGTCAATGCCGGTTTGGTTTGCAAGGCATATCAGCACAAACAGCACGTCGGCCATTTCATCAGCAAGGTTAACTTCGGTATCTGATTTTTTAAAGGATTGTTCGCCATACTGCCGCGCGATGATACGGGCAACCTCGCCTACCTCTTCCATCAATATGGCCGTATTGGTCAACTCACTAAAATAACGGATGCCGGTGGTTTTAATCCAGTTGTCAACGGTGGTTTGTGCTTGTTCTATAGTCATGATTCTATTAAGTTGCAGTAGCGTGGCAGTTGCAGTTAGGTAAATGTCGTTAATATTTGCCAATATAAATGACCTTACTGCCACTAAAAACTGCCACTGCTACTATCAGTAGTTCTCCCTGTCCTTAGTATTCATAACAATTGTAACGGGGCCATCATTCACCAGGCTTACTTTCATATCAGCACCAAAAATACCGGCAGCTATCTTTTTTCCGGTTATCTCTTGCAATATTTTTATCATCTGCTCATACATCGGAATGGCCTTTTCCGGCCTTGCAGCCTTGATAAACGATGGGCGGTTGCCTTTTTTGGTTTGGGCAAACAGGGTGAATTGCGATATGAGCAATATATTTCCGTCAACATCAGCCAATGCTTTATTCATCAGGCCATTGCCATCATCAAAAATTCGCATAGACGCTATTTTTTGCGCCAGCCATTGCAGGTCGTCGCCGGTATCGGCATCTTCAATGCCCAGCAGCACTAAAAAACCAATACCTATCTGGCCGGTTATCTCGCCGTCAACCCGGCAAGCCGCTTCTGAAACACGTTGTATTACTGCCCTCATATTTTTATAGTTGCAGTAGCTGTGGCAGTAGCCGTTGTTGACTGCAACTATAAACTGCCAATGCTACTAAATGTCATATTTTATTGTTACAGCAGCGGTAGGGGTTTGGAGTCAAACAACTGCCACTAAAAATTGCCACTACTACTAAGTTAACGCCCTCATATTTTTATAGTTGTAGTAGCAGTTAAATTCCCGCTACTATAAACTGCTACTGCTACTAAGCTATGGGATTTTCACGGCCATAACGGGCGTTCGCTCGCTTTCATTTTTCAACCGGTCTATTGCGGTTATAATGTACGAATAAGTCTTGCCCCGTTGAACGGTATCGTCATTATAAAACAGGTCGGTATTATATTGTATGTGCAATATGTTTTTGGGGTCGTCGATATCTATTTTTTCTGTCCCTTCAAAACGGTAGATAACATAGCCGTACACCGGTTCTTTATCCCTGGCAATTAGCGGCAGGTCCCAGGTTAAATGTGCTGTCTTATTTTCGGCTTTTACAATAAGGTTACGGGGGACATTTGGCGGCACAGAATCCAGCCACAGCATAACCGGTGGCAGGGCCGGGTACTTGTAATATCTTTCTTTAAGCGAATCGGTAAAGCCAAGCAGATCATCTGTAAGCGATTTGGAGCTGAAAAATACGCTTCCCTGTACGCGAGGATTATTGCGCAGATATTTTACCTGGTTGGGCATCTCCTGAGGGTTTTTAAAGCTGGTCGCCCTGTGCTCATTGATGCGATAGGCTGCCTGCCCTATATATAAATGCCGGTTATAGGTATTATCGCTCCACCAGTTAACCAGCGTTTTAAAATCGGCATTGGGGTAATCAATAGGCCAGTATATCTGCGGATTGATGTAATCCAACCAGCCCTCTTTTATCCATTTGCGCGAATCGGCAAATAATTCATAGTACGAGTCGCCGCCGTGTGTATCAGAACCATCAGGGGTTTGGAATTTATTGGCCCATATACCTGAAGGGCTAATGCCAAATTTCATCCTGGGCTTATGTTTATGTATGCTGTCGCTCAGCATTTTTATCAGCAGGTTTACATTGTTGCGGCGCCAGTCGCGTATATCTGCAAAGTCGCCGCCATATTTTTTATAGGTATCTGCATCGTTCAAATGTTGCCCGGCAACAGCGTACGGATAAAAATAATCGTCCATGTGTACGCCGTCTATATCATAATTATCCACCACATCCAAAATCACCTGCACAATATATTCGCGCACCTCGGGTATACCGGGATTAAACAGCTTTTTTTTGTCGTAAATGAAAAACCATTCGGGCTTAGTGTTGGTGATGTGTTTGGGGCTTAGTTCTGAAAATCTATTATCATTAGTAGCGCGGTACGGATTAAACCAGGCATGCAGCTCCATGCCACGCTTATGTGCCTCGGTTATGGCAAATTCCAGCGGATCATACAACGGATAAGGTGCCTGGCCCTGTTTGCCCATCAGCCATTTTGACCACGGCTCACGGCTTTTTGCATAAAACGCGTCGGCAGCGGGCCTAACCTGAAACATTACAGCGTTAATGCCCGTTTGCTGGTGGGCATTTAAAATATTAATCAGGTTTTGCTTTTGCTGTTCGGGTGTCGCTTTTGGGGGCGGCCAGTCAATATTTTCAACGGTAGCTATCCAAACTCCCCTAAATTCCCGCTTGGGCTCGGTTTTGTAATCGAGCCGGTAAAGAATCGGCGTTTCTGTTTGTGCGGTTGCCGTTAATAAGTTTGTTAACAGCAAAAAAGGTATAATGAACAGGCGGGATATATGCATTAAAATGTATAGGTATTAAAAGTGTAAAGATATAAACTGAATACGTAGCTATTTTATTACAAACATATAATAATTGCGTTTTAAGCATTTTGTGTTTAATTTAGCCAATAATCAATCATTAAATTATCAACTGGTAAAAACAATTTATCATATTTTTCATTTTTCTACGTATTACAATTAATCAACAGTAATAACAATATTAAAGGCAGATAGGTTTTTTTAAGGATATAACAACTGCATGGCCCGTGTTGCAGCACGAAAAATCCGGAACCGATAGCGAAAAAGCTGGCCAATAATTATCATTTAAATTTAAAGAGCTTATGTATTCTCCAGAGAGTCAACCAGATCAAACCCCTAAAAAAAATTCAAACGTCATTTATTTTCTAATTGTGGTTATACTGGCTCTTTTGGGCACGGATGTATACCTCTATATGAAGAAAAACACAGCCGACTCAAGAATAGTTGCCGCGAGCGACGAACGGACCCGGCTGCAAACCGAACTGGATAGCCTGGAAGCGCAGGTTGAACAGGTAAACGCGGGTAAACAGAAAATGTCTGTCGAAATGCAAGCCAAAAACGATTCGTTACAAACGAAGATCAGGGTACTAAGGGTTGAGCTGGCAAAAGGTAAATTAACAGCGGATGAATTGATAAAAGTGCAGGAAGATGTTAAGCAACTACGCTATTTTGTTACCAAATATACTGCCGATATTGATGAGCTTAAACAACAAAACGCCACGTTAACTACCGAGCGGGATACTTTAAAAACCAATTTAAACGCCGTTAGCGCAAAAGCAACTAACCTAAGCCAGCAGGCAACAACGCTGCAAAAACAAAACCAGGACCTGAGCAATAAGGTGCAGATAGCATCGGCGCTTAAAATAGGCCAGGCTAACGTGGTAGCTTATAAAATAAAAAATTCAGGTAAAGAGGTTGATGTATCGCGTGCCAGTCCGGCTAAAAAGATCAAGATCAACTTTACTATTGCAAGTAATGCAGTTGCCCAAAAAGGTTCGCATGATATTTATGTGCGCATTATTGATCCGGCAGGCAACTTTATTGCAGGTAACGGTGGTACGTTTACATCTGACGGACAGGACCAGCAGTACACCTATCGTACATCTATTGATTTTAAAGATGACGGCAGCGGTTTCACCCTTGATTGGGTAAACCCGGCAGCCTTTCAAAAAGGCACATATACCGTATTGTTATATGCTGATGGCTATACAATGGGAAAGACATCGCTGGTGTTGAAATAGGTGAGCCAATTCATTTAAACTTTTATTTATCTCTGCTTCAATGCTAAATGAGTTCAAAAGTCATTTAGAATTGAAGCGGTTTTCAATGCTATTCAAACTTACATATTGTGCCTTTTCGTTTGCTTCCTGCTCAAGCATTCTGTCTATGATGTTTTTATATTCATCGGACAGTTCTAAATTCAAATGATGTTGGTGTATTAAATCTTCATTGATTGGAACGATTGCAACTGTTTTTTTCATTTTTATGATTTGCGATAAATTGACAATCGAATTAGCATAAATTTAACTTCATAAAAGTTATTTAGTATTTTTGATTGGAGTTTCAAATTAACAATAAAGGATATGGAAGCAGTAAAAATAAATATACAAGTCAATTTTCAACAAATAGTTGATGCCGTAAAACAACTTACTCCAAAAGAAAAGCTGAAATTGAATGAGTTTATTTGGGATGATAATAGCGCCATACCTATAGAGCATCAAAATTTAGTAAATGACAGGATAAGGGAAGCCCGGAAAAACCCTGAATTGATGTTAGACTGGGATGAGGCATCAAAAACCTTAGTACCTTAAATGAAATTTTATAGGGTTAAAATTAATACCAATGCTTTATTAGATATACAGGAAGCAACAGACTGGTACAATAAACAATTACCCAAATTAGGCACACGATTTCAAAACAACGTTAAACAGCATATAAATACGCTGAAATATAACGCAGATGGCCATAGCTTACGCTATGCAGATGTCCTTTGCATGCTTGTAAAAAAAATTCCCTTTCTAATTCATTATGTGATTGACGAAGTTAATGATGTTGTAGAAGTGTTTGCTGTAATTCATACGAGCAGAAACCCTAAAATTTGGGAACAAAAGACCAATAGGCGTTAAACATGATACTAACAGCCACAACCATTTCCGACTTACCCTCTATTGCATCTGAAATCATATCCTATGTAAAAGATGCCCGCATTTTCCTTTTTTATGGCGACATGGGGGCGGGTAAAACCACGCTTATTAAATCATTATGCGCTGCTTTGGGCTCAGATGACAATATCACCAGTCCCACGTTTTCCATTGTAAACGAATACAGGGCCGCCGGTAATAAAATTTATCATTTCGATTTTTACCGGTTAAAAGATCAAACCGAGGCGCTGGATATAGGCTGCGAAGAATATTTTTATTCCGGTAATTATTGCTTTATTGAATGGCCCGAAAAAATTCCCGCTTTGCTGCCTGAACATTTCATCAAAATTCAAATAACCATATTGAGCAATGGCGCGAGACAGGTAACTTTATATAAATTTTAATTTCCCGACAGTTTTTCCGTATCTTCATCATCCATAAAAAAACATTATGAGTTCAGGGAAATTAACCGGCTTTTCGGACATTGCCAAGCAGGCAATGATGCAGCCGCAAGAGTCAATGCTGGAGGTAAAGAGCAAAAAAAACAAACTTTATATTGGCATACCAAAAGAGGTTTCGTTCCAGGAAAACCGGATTCCCTTAACACCCTTATCCGTAGCTTTATTAATTAACAACGGGCATGAAGTAATGCTGGAAAGCAATGCCGGCAAGGCGGCCAACTTTTTAGATAAGGATTACAGCGAACAGGGCGCACAAATTGTGTTCGACCATAAGAAGATTTACGAAGCCGATATCATCATAAAGATAGCCCCGCCAACCATGCAGGAGATAGAGCTGATGAAACCGGGGCAAATATTAATATCGGCCCTGCAATTATCAACTTTAAAGGCAACCAGTCTGCAGGCGCTGATGAAAAAGAACATCACTGCGCTTTGCTTTGAACATTTGCTGGATGAGGGCGGATGCCTTACCGTTATCCGCGCCATGAGCGAGATTGTGGGCGCTACTTCTATATTAATAGCAGCCGAGTACCTGAGCAATGTGTTTGATGGAAAAGGCCTGATGCTGGGCGGTATAACCGGTGTGCCACCCACCGAAATTGTAATATTAGGCGCGGGTACCGTAGGCGAATACGCGGCGCGCACGGGTATTGCCCTGGGCGCCGAAGTAAAGGTTTTTGACTCATCTATTTATAAACTACGCCGCCTGCAAAATAATATCGGTACGCGGGTATTTACCTCGGTAATGCAGCCCATTGTTTTAGAAAAGGCTTTGATCACCTGCGATGTAGCCATCGGCGCTATCCGCGCCGAAGATGGCCGCAGCCCGATGCTGGTATCAGAAGCTACCGTTAGCCGCATGAAGCCAAACTCGGTTATTATTGATGTGAGCATTGACCAGGGCGGCTGCTTTGAGACATCCGAAGTAACCAACCATACCCACCCCGTATTCCGCAAATATGATGTGATACATTATTGCGTACCTAATATTGCCTCGCGGGTGGCGCGTACGGCTACTTACGCATTAACCAATATCTTCGCCCCTATACTATTGGATATTGGCGAACAGGGTGGCATGAAAAACCTGATATGGCAAAAATCCGGCATCCGCGAAGCGGTATATATTTACCAGGGAAACCTGACCAATAAGCATTTGGCTGATCGTTTTTCGTTGCCTTATAAAGATTTGGATTTGCTGATTGTTTCGCATCAATAGTAATTACCCGATTTGTCATTGCAAATTTATAATTATGAAATCCTGCGTGAGAAACAACATAGAGCGTTGTCATTCTGAGGTACTCGAAGACAATGCGGGCAAAGTCCTTTACGCACATGCTTCGAGTACCTAGCATGACACCATGATTGAATGAAATGAATCATTTCCCTAAAAAATGATCAAACGTATCGCTCCTTATCCCCAGCCTTAAAGTTTCCAATGGGATAAGATCCGCAGGGGCTATATTGCCTAAGTTTACATTTGCGCCTATCAGCTTAATAAACCAAACTTGCTGGGCTTTTTGCGGGGCTTCCCAAATAATGGTTTCTTCGGGTATTTGGGTTAGTATTTCGTCAACCAGGCCCTGGCGCACCTCGCCCGAATCGCGGTAAATGCCTACGTTGCCGCTTTCGCGGGCCTCGGCAATAACCTTCCATGAGCCGGCCTCAATTTCGGCCCGCATCAGGTTGATCCATTTATAAGGCGCAAATATTTTTTGAACATCTTTTGAGCCAACTTCGGATATTACGGTTACCTGTTTACAAAGCTTACGGATATACTCACATTTCTCTTCGTGTGCAATTTCTATCGAGCCGTCTGATACCTCGGCATATTGCATTTTATATTTATCCAGCAGCCTGCAATAATCATCAAACTGCCCGCGCACCAGCATTGCCTCAAACAAGGTCCCGCCAAAATAAACCGGGATACCTGCATCGCTATACAGCTTTAACTTTTCATCCAGGTTTGGCGTTACAAATGAGGTTGCCCAGCCTAATTTTACAATATCTGTGTAGCTTCCTGCAACCTCAATAAAATCTTCCACTTGCCGCAGGCTAAGGCCTTTATCCATTACCATTGTCATACCGCTGCTGCGCGGTTTTTGTGTCCGTTCGGGAAGGTTATTGAGTATATAATTCATAAAATACATGTTTTGTTATAGCCTAAAACCACAGGTTATAATGATGTAAATGTCGTAAAAAAACCTGGATTTGAATATCAAATCCAGGTTTTTTTACGAGAGGTAAGAGATTAGTTAATTAGAGATTAGGATTTTAATCATCCCGGCCTAATCTCTAATCTCCAACCACTAATTTCTATTTAGTAAACCGGTTAATAATATCCAGTATCGCTTTATTATTTGCCAGTTGCGGCAGGTAATCAAACAGGATATAATGCTTTTCCGGGTCGGAGGTTAATGCTGTTTCCAGGTAATTTATCGCTTCATTATATTCGCCTTTGGCAAATAAATAGGCTACCTGGCGGTAATATAGTTCGGCCGCTTCGGGGTTGTTTTTTATTGCGTCAGATATTACCCCTATCGCGTCAACTAACCGCTGTTGTTCATATAATATGGATGAATAGTCAAGCCATGCATCCACATCAAGCGGGTTTAACTCTACCACCTTTTCATAAGCGGCCTCCGATTCTGATAAATGGCCCAGCTTGTATTCCGCATCGGCTATGGCAAACCAGTAATCGGCATTGGCAATATCCAGATCTAACGCTTTTTTATAAAAGTGCAGGGCTTCAAAATAGCGTTCTTCAAAATCAAGCGTTACACCAATACCAAACCAGGCATCGGCCAGCTTAGGGTCCATCTTAACCGACTTTTTATAAAAAGCGCGGGCATCGTCCATTTGTTCCAGCTTTTCATAACATTCGCCAATAGCGCAATAGGTATCCGCATTAGGCTGCTCGTATTCAAAAGTTTGCCGGTAAACGTCAATAGCCTCAGCATATTTCTCTAAATTAACCAGCGCGTTGCCTTTATTAAAATAGGCCGATGCAAAGCTGTCTTTTATCAAAATGGCATAATCATACGCATCTATAGCCTTTTCAAACAGGCTAAGCTTGGTAAAGGCGTTGCCCAAATTATACCAGGCGGCATAGCTGTAAGGTTCGTTATCAATATATTGCTGGTAAAACTGGATACTTTCCTGCTGGTTGTCCAGCACGTCATAACAAAATGCCAGTTCATACAGGGCATCCTGGTTTTCCATGTTTTGTTCAAGGCATAGCTTTAAAAACTTGATGGATGTTTCATAATCGCCCATGTTTTGATATACGTAAGCGATGTGTAACAATATCTCATCGGTTTCTTCGGCCAGTTCAAGTGCTTTCTGATAGTTCTCCAAAGCTTCATCATAACGCTCTAAACTTTCATACAGGTTACCCCGAATGATATAAATATCCGCGTCTGAAGCTTCGAGCGTAGCGGCTTTTTCTAAAGCGGCAAACGCCTCGCCTACCTGGTTGGTGACCACTAAAAGCTGGGCCTGTTTTATTAAAAATACAGCGGCAAAGGGATGTTGGTTTAGGGCATACTCTGCAACCTGCAATGCCTTGGCGGGATCATTCTTTTCGATGTAATAATCGATAATGTTCTCAAACGCCTGGGCATCAAAAAAGTACTGGTCGTGATTCCGGATCATTTCCTCGTACCGTTCTACCGAAAATTGTGCATCTTCGGCCGAACCAAATTCAAATTCTTCTTCCATTCAATTTTGTTTGCAGAACACTTTTTAGGTTAGTTATACAATATACAACTTTTTATTGGACTTGTAAACCTTCAACGAGTTTAAATTACAAGTATTAAGCGTCTGGCCGCCAATTAAGTTTTCAACATACAAACATTTTCAACAACACCAATTACCAAGTGCCTGATAATAAATACAAAGCGTTTGCGGCTAATGTATGAGATGAATAAATAATTGCCTTAAAGATTTTACCTTTGACAAAACTACCAATTATGAACCTCAATATAAGTGAAGTTTTAAATCGTTTACATATAAACGACATTAATGAAGCGTTTAGTACCGGTATTGTTTGGGATAGCAGTCCGGATGTTATAGTGAAAGATATACTTTCCCCGGTTGACGGAAAAAAGATAGCATCGGTAAAATTTGCCACCGCCAACGATTATAATAAGATGGTTGAGCAAGCCCAAAAAGCCTTTATTAACTGGCGTACCGTACCCGCTCCGCAGCGCGGTGAAATTGTGCGGGAGATAGGCGAAGCCCTGCGCAATCATAAAAAAGACCTGGGCACCCTGGTATCATACGAAATGGGCAAAAGCCTGCAGGAAGGCTATGGCGAGGTGCAGGAAATGATTGATATAGCTGATTTTGCGGTTGGGCAAAGCAGGCAATTATATGGCTTAACGATGCATTCTGAACGGCCCGAACACCGCATGTATGAGCAATATCACCCGCTGGGTATCGTGGGTATAATCTCGGCATTTAATTTCCCGGTAGCGGTATGGAGCTGGAATGCCATGCTGGCCTGGGTTTGCGGGGATGTTTGCATCTGGAAGCCATCCGAAAAAACACCGCTTACTGCCATTGCCTGCCAGCATATTGCGCAGGCGGTTTTCAAAAAGCATGGTATTGATGAGGGCGTATCTAATTTAATAATCGGCGACAGGAATATTGGCGAATTAATGGCTAATGATACCCGCGTACCATTAATATCGGCAACCGGTTCAACCCGCATGGGTAAAGCTGTTAGCGCCGCAGTTGGCGCACGGTTAGGGCGTAGCCTACTGGAGCTTGGCGGCAATAACGCCATTATCATTACAGAGAATGCCGATTTGGACATGGCGCTCATCGGTGCGGTGTTTGGCGCGGTAGGCACAGCCGGGCAGCGTTGTACCACTACGCGAAGGCTCATTATTCATGAAAATGTTTATGAAGAATTTAAGCAAAAGCTGGTAAAGGCATACGCGCAGTTAAAAATTGGCAACCCGTTGGATGAAAACAGCCACATGGGGCCATTGATAGATGCTGACGCGGTAAAGCTCTATTTAGATTCGATAGAAAAGTGCAGGGCAGAGGGCGGCAGGTTTGTGGTTGAGGGTGGCAAGCTGGAAAGCGGGCAATACGCATCGGGCTGCTATGTAAAACCCTGTATTGCCGAAGTTGAAAATCATTTTAAAATAGTGCAGCATGAAACTTTTGCGCCCATTTTATACCTGATTAAATATACAAACGTTAAAGAAGCCATTGCCTTGCAAAATGGGGTGCCGCAAGGTTTATCATCAGCAATTATGACCAATAACTTACGCGAGGCCGAACAATTTTTATCCTGTGCAGGTTCTGATTGCGGTATAGCTAATGTAAACATCGGCACATCCGGGGCAGAGATTGGCGGGGCCTTTGGCGGCGAAAAAGAAACCGGCGGTGGCCGTGAATCGGGCTCTGACGCGTGGAAAGTTTATATGAGGCGGCAAACCAACACCATTAATTATTCAACAAAATTACCTTTAGCACAGGGAATTAAATTCAATTTATAATATCTTACACCCAAATTATACATACATGAATATTTTTCGCAAATTAATACCTACCTCAGCTTTATTCGGGGCGTTATTATTGAGCTTTAGCTTAACTGCTCAAATCTTACCACCGGCACAGCCCGATCCGCCAAAAAACTGGCATGAAATGGACTTGAAAACCGATGGTTTTTATGGCGTCAGCTTAACACCTGCCTACCAGTTTATCAAAGGCAAAAAAAGCAAAACTGTGCTGGTAGCTACTATTGACAGCGGTATTGATACCGCGCAAAAGGATCTACAGGGTATTTTATGGGTAAACCCGAAAGAAATACCGGGCAATGGTATTGATGATGACCATGACGGTTTTGTGGACGATGTGCATGGGTGGGACTTTTTAGGCGGCCCCGGCGGCAAGGTTGACTTCACAGAAACTACCGAAGAAGTACGCGAATATAACCGGCTTAAAGGCAAATATTTAAATGCCACAACTGCTGCGCCCGGCGAAGAAAAAGAATATGCTTACTGGTTATCTGTAAAGTCGACCTATGACGAGACAATGGCAAAATCAAAAGGGGAATTGCCACAGGTGCAGCAGCTTGCCACCGCGCTGATGGTGACCAGCGGCTATATTAAAAGCGCCCTGCATTTAAGCGCGGATGCTACTTTCACCTTAGCCGACCTGTCGAAAATAAATGCCGTAAACGATACTTTAAAACAAAGTAAAACGGTATGGACTGAACTATTTACCGAAGAGGGGCCAACAAGCGATAACAGTAAAATCCTGAAAGACCTAAGCGAATACCTGGCAAAGATCAACAATGATGTTAACCCCGACCTTACCGCGCGCCAAAGAATTGTTGGTGATGACCCCAATGTTCGCGATGGCAAACCCTACGGCAATAACGTATTAAAACTGGCCGATGCCTCGCATGGTACGGGTGTGGCCGGTTTGATTGGCGCTAAACGCGATAATGGTTACGGCATTAACGGCGTTGCCGATAATGTGCGCATTATGGCTATCAAAGCGGTGCCAAATGGTGATGAGTATGATAAAGATATCGCCAATGCCATCCGCTTCGCGGTTGATCACGGCGCTAAGGTTGTCAATATGAGCTTTGGTAAAAAGCTGTCGCCGCATAAGGCATGGGTAGACGAGGCCTTTAAATATGCTGCCGCGAACGATGTATTATTGGTACAGGCATCGGGCAATGACAATAGCAATGTTGACGACAAGCCTGAATTTCCGAACGCGTACTTTCTTGATGGCACATCCGGCACGGACAATGTGATAAGCGTGGGCGCGTCAAGCGCGGTGCTGGGCGACCACCTGGCCGCCAGCTTTACCAATTATGGCCAAAAAAGTGTTGATGTTTTCGCGCCGGGCGTAAAAGTAACTTCTATTGATATGGATGCCGAATTTAATACCGAAGACGGCACCAGCTTTTCATCGCCGATAACTGCGGGCATTGCGGCGCTCATCCTGGAGTATTATCCCGACCTGAGCGCAAAACAATTAAAGCAATGTATCCTGGCTTCGGCCACACCATTAACCGGCACTATGGTTCTTAAGCCGGGCAGCCAAACCGAAAAAGTTGATTTTGCTACATTATCAAAAACCGGCGGTATTGTTAACGCTTATCAGGCCTTGGTGTTTGCATCAAAATTAAAGGGGGAAAGGAAGAAATAATTTTCAAAATAAACTACCATTATTATTTTTGACGTTTATTTAAAACGTTAACCACAGTTATAAAAATGAAAAAAACACTTTTTACATTTATGGCCCTGCTTTTCGTTATTTCGGAAGCAGTGCATGCGCAGTCAAAAAACACAGTAGTTCCCAAATTAAAAGGCGCCGGCCCGGAGATAGTGGATTGTAAGCCATTAAGAGAGGGGACATTTAAAACTACAATAAACGGAAAAGTAACCATCATGAAGCGGACGGCTACAACCGAACTGGACTACCTGGATGGCTCAACCGTTCCGGTAACTTATACGGTTAAATGGAAAGGTGATTGTTCGTATACTTTAACACCCACACAAGAAACACTTAAGCTACATCCTGAGATCAAAAAAAACGCGGTTTTCACTGTAGAAACTTTCTTGCAAAACACACATTCGTACACGCAGGTATTAAGCGCAAATTATACCAAAGCCAAAACCAACATAGAAGTTTACAAAATAAAATAACAGAAGCTGCATTGGCTTCAGCGTGGCTATTCTCTGTTAGCCGTGGAATTTTCATTGTACAGTGATTGAAAATAGTGGCGATGGGTTTTAAACCCGTCGCCACTATCGCTATAAAAAAGCCGCTAAGCCTATTTTTAAGCACCTAACCGGCTTCCTATTAATTTTATTTTTTTAAAAAGAATAAGCTATTATTGTACCATCCTAAAAACTATCACGTTTACCTGTAAAAAAACGTACCAATGAAAAAATTACTTGTACTTTTTAGCTTCCTGGCAATAACGGCTTGCGTGTATGCACAGGATAAGAATATTCTTAAGCTTCCTATCCCGCATTATAAAATATTAAGGGCCGACAGTACTTATACCACCTGGACCGCGTTAAAAAAGAACAAGCCGGTAATGCTCATCTATTTTATGCCCGACTGCCCGCATTGCCAGCACCTGATGAGCGAATTGCACCCCAAAATGGATGTGTTTAAAAACATGCAGATAGTGATGATATGTGCCGAACAAACCAAATACCCGTATTTGAAGGTGCTTAAGAATTTCAGCCGTGATTTTGACCTGTTAAAGTATAAAAATATTACTGTGGGCACTGAATATCCGAATTACAACGTATTTACCTATCTCCACGTAAAGAGCACCCCCTTTGTAGCCTTTTACGACCGTAATGGTAAAATGATAACCTATTTTGACAAACAACCCAAGGCAGAAGATATTGTAGCTGCCGCTAAAAAAATATAATGATCATGAAAAAACTACTCGTAATTTTCAACCTGGTTTTCTTAACTGGTTGTTTGTTTGCCCAGGATAATCCGGTTGGCACTATTAGTTCAGGTATCCCGTCTTACCGCATTTTAACAACCGACAGCGTTTACGTTACCCCTGCAAATCTTAAAAAAAATACCAGGGTAATGATTGTTTATTTTTCGCCCGATTGCCCGCATTGCCAGCATTTGGTAACGGAACTTAAGCCAAAAATAAAGGAGCTGGGCGATACACAGGTGGTACTAATTACATGGTCTAACAACTATGATATTAAAGCTATTAAAGCCTTTTATAAGGAGTACGGCCTGGCCGCCTATCATAATATTACGATAGGGACAGAAGGCTATACTAACAAGGTGATGAACTACTACCATGTAATGACTACACCCTTTGTGGCAATTTATGACCGTAATGGCAAAATGACCAAATATTTTGATAAACCGCCTAAGGTTGAAGACGTGGTAGCTGCCGTTAAAAAGATATAGCGATCAATTGCAATCGCAATTGGCTTATGCCGGTTAGATTTGGAATGCCTCAATAAAAACTTATTTTGTTGCGTTTTTTGCAATATTTTGTCATTTGCAATTAAAAAAACACCTTAAAATAAGCTTCTTATCAATAAAGTTACAAATTGGGGTTATGTAAAAAACCCAAAAAGCGGCATTTTTGCCTAATGAATTTTAATATCCGAAAATCGCTTTTTTTAGCTTTAGTTTTAATACTGTCCTCGTCGGCAACAATATACGCGCAAAGCAGCGCTTCTGTATCCGGCACATTAATTGATGCCGCAAATAGCCAGCCGCTTTCGTTTGCTACAGTTTTTATAGTCCAAAAAAACAGTACGCAACCTGGCAAAGGCATGCAAACCGATATTAACGGTAAATTTAACCTGACGGGTTTAAAAGATGGCGCATATACACTTCGCGCCAGTTTTGTTGGATATGTTACCGTTAATACCGACATCACTATAGCTGCTGCAAAAAGAAATATACAATTGCAGCCCATTAAGCTTGCCGCAGCCGAGGGTGTTTTAAAGCAAGTGGAGGTTACTGCGCAAAAAAGCCAGATAAACCTGGGTATTGATAAAAAATCATTTGATGTTTCGCAAAGTTTAGTTAGCCAGGGCGGCTCGGCTACGGATTTGTTGACCAATGTGCCATCTGTACAGGTGGATGTGAATGGAAACATCAGTTTACGCGGGTCGAGCAATGTGAGGGTATTGATCAACGGCAAGCCATCAACCTTAACCGGCAGCAACCTTACCGATATTCTGCAATCAATACCTGCGAGCGCTATCGAAACTATCGAAGTTATTACCAACCCGTCATCCAAGTATGATTCAGAAGGCGACTCGGGCATTATTAATATCGTAATGAAAAAGAATGCTCAGACTGGTTTCACCGCCTCGGCTTCTGCCACCGCCGGTACGCAAAATACGGTTAATAGCACGCTTAGCCTGGCCTATCAAAACAAAAAAATAAATGTTTACGGCAATTACAGTTACCGCTCATCAGACCGTATAGGCAATGGTTTTATAGATAAAACTACTAATACCGATGCTGGCGTAATACCGGCTATCTCTCAATATACCAATCAAATATCAAACCAGACTTTCCATAATACCGGAAGCAATATCCGTTCCGGCATCGACTTTTTTTTAGATTCCAAGAATACGCTGAGCTTTTCAGATAATATTAACCTGCGTACCCGTAACCTGTATCAAAACGGTTTAACTAACATTACACAAAATGGTGCGCCGTATCAATTGCAAAACCAGGACAATACCACTATAGGTACCGGGGCCAATTTGGATTTTTCTTTGGATTTTGACCATAAGTTTAAAAAGAAGCAGGAAGAACTGACAGCTTCTGTTGGTTACTCGGATGATAATAGTGATACGCATGCATATTTAAATACTTCGACCACTAATTTTACTGCTGCAAACTCTGCCCCTAATATATATGATGATTACACAAAAGGTGTACAGCATAACATTAACTTACAATCTGACTTTACCCTGCCTTTAACTAACGGACGGTTTGAAGCAGGTTACCGGGGCACTTTAAACCGCAGCGATAACAATTATATTGCTGATACTTTAAATTCAAGCCTTTTACCCCCACTGTTTCAATATAGCCCTACTTTATCAAATGATTTTATTTACCGGTTAAATGTAGAAGCTATTTACAGTAATTACCAGCACACGTTTGGAAAATTCAGCGTGCAGGGTGGTTTAAGATTAGAGGATGCAAACATTAATACACAATTAAATTCAAACAATGCAGTTACCAATTATACACAGGATTACTTGAGGCTATACCCAACCCTGTTTTTAACTGAAAAATTGAATGACAACGAAACCATCCAATTAAGCTACAGCAGGCGTGTAACCCGGCCAACTGCCAACCAGCTGTCGCCATTTTTGGATGTAAGCAACAAACAAAACTACACACAAGGCAATCCCGAATTGTTGCCGCAGGATGTACACTCTTTTGAATTAAGTTATATTAACTACTGGAGCGGGATTACACTTACCTCCTCATTATACTACAGGCTTACCAATGATAATATTCAGCAGGTTGTAACGCCGCTAACGCCAACCGATTTTACAACAAGTTTAAGCACTTACGAAAATATTGCAAGCGCCACCAATGCGGGGTATGAACTGATAGCTAAAATAAGCCCGTCAAACGTGCTTGACCTTACTGCCAACTTAAACGTTTATTACGCCTATATTGACGGCTATGCACCTTTAAGTATACTGTCTTCGTCAGGCTACTCTTATAACGGAAATTTAACGGCAAGTGTTAAAGCATCAAAAAAATTAGCCTTCCAGTTAAGGGGCGATTACCAGGGGGCGCAACCGGTTGAACAGGGAACAAACCTTGCCCGGTATGGCATGGATGGCGGTATAAAATATGATGCCACAAAAGCGCTTACCTTAAGCGTTAACTCGCGCGATATTTTCAATACCCGTAAATACGAAACAACATATCTAATTGATGGTAAAGGTTATACGGAAAATGAAACCTCGCAACGCCGGTTTGCCACCCGTACAGTAATGTTTACTTTGGCCTACCACATTGGCTCAAATTCCGCCAGTAAGAAAAAGGATAAGGAAAAGGCACCAACTGATAATCCGGATAATCCGGATGATCCGAATGGTGGTGGCATTAATCCCAATAAAAATGAAAATTCGCAGGGGACACTTGGGCAACCTCCTGCATCAACCACACCGCCGAAAGGAAGTAATTAAAGAAGAATCAGGGAGCAAGATAATTTAAACACTTTTGTCATTTCGAGCTATCGCTCAAAATGACAAAAGTGTCGGTTATTGTTGTTGTTGCTGCTGAACAATTTCCATATAACGCTGGTAACTGTTTTTGGTAAATTGAGTCACAGGGGCCGCTACAGGTGTATCAGCAGATGGCCGATACTCGTTGTTTAGGCTATTCTCATCATCAACAGATACTGCGACTTCCAGCCTATGGCCAGACGAGCCTTTATAAACCCCTTTAACGGGCGAACAATCAGTAAAATTACGGCCTACAGCTAAACGTACATGGGTTTCGTTGGCAATACAATTATTGGTAGGATCAATACCCAACCAACCGTAATCGGGTATATAGGCTTCAGCCCATGCATGGGTGGCACCCTCGCCACGCAGGCCATTTTTAGAGGTACAGATATATCCGCTTACATATCTTGCGGGGATATTTACCAGGCGCAGCATTTCCATTAAAATATGCGCAAAGTCCTGGCAAACACCGGCTTTCATTTTCCATATCTCGTCCAGCCTCGTTTCAACGGTAGTTACCCCCTTTATGTATTCAAAATTATCGTATACGTATCGGGTAAAACGCAGGGCTACCTGGTAGGGCGTATCGTCGGTTGAACGTTCTGTTTTAACAATTTTTTCCAGCTCATATAGCCCGTCAAAATACTCCTGCGTTAAAAAGTCAATATAAGGTACCATATTTTGCAAACGTTTCAGGTCTTCCCATTGCTGGCCCGGAAAAATATCATTAACAGGCAAGGAGCGATGCCGGGTATGGACTGTTATTTTTGAGTTAATGATTAGCTGCATGTGCGGTTCGCTATACGTAAAACTGCCCACTTCGTTACCATAGTAATCAATATGGGTATCAACAACCGGGTTGCCGGTTATGTGCAGCTCCTGCTTTAAAACATCCTGGTACGCGTCTTTAATCGGGAATAAAACTACCTGGTTGGCACTGTCGCGCACCAGTCCCTCATAGATGTACCGGGTAATATGTTGAATTTCAAATTCGGGCATTTTTTCAATTAATTAATTTGGCAATTTGAGAATTTGAAAATGGTTGCAAATCGTTTTCAAATTTTCAAATCAACACATTTTCAAATTTTCACATTATTAAGAATTCGCAAAATAATGTTCGTTTAATGAGTTAGATATTCCATACAATTCGCTCCGTATCTGGCTTAAAAATTTATGCAGGCCCTCCTGCCTGATACTTTTTACCGAACTGTATTTGATGCGGCTTTGCAACCGGCCAATCTGGAATGACATCTCCCTGAAATCTTCGGTATTGCTGTTGTTTTTTAACCGGTCAAAATACCGCTGGATATTGTTAACCGAATAGATAACCGCGCGTGGAAAATCGTTGTTAAACACTACCTGCTCCAAAACGTTTTCGGCTTCAAATCCTTCCGGATAGGTTTTCAAATAAAGTTCATATCCGCCAAGCGAAAGCAATAAATATTTCCAGTAGGTAGTATCCGTTAAAAGGTCGGGGTTTTCATCAAGCGAGCCAAACTTAGAATCTAAAATATCTACAGATTGAATGGCGCGCTCCAGGTATTTACCAATATTCATAAAGCTGCGGCCCTCCCCACGCTCCATAGTGATCTCCACTGTGCCATAATAAAGCATTACCTCTCTTATTAAAACATTCAGCACGCTTATGGGGTCTTCCCGTTGCAGCGAACGGTCAAGCTTTGGGTTAATCATGGTATGATAGTAGCCGTTTAAACATTGCCACAGATCTTTGGTGATATGCTCCTGCACACTCCGGGCATTTTCGCGGGCCAGGGTAATAATGTTAAGGACCGAATTGGAGTTATTTTTACCGAGGACCATATATTTCAACACTGCGCGGCTATTGTTTTCTAACGTCTCGGTTCCTTCCTCTTCCGGGCCTGAATATATGCGTATCACCGGCTCCCATGTAAACGCCTTTACGGCATCCTGCGAAGATGCATAGTTGATCTTCAGCATGCGCAGCATACCATCGCTACGTTCAACATAACGGCTTAACCAATACAAACTTGCTGCAACTCTGCTTAGCATGTGGTGAATTTAATAATGAATATCGAATCTCGAATGTTGAATTTCGAAGGCAAACTCTTTTTACTTACTTCATTATTCATCATTTGATATTCATTATTCGATGTTAATTTAATTTTTTACAAAGGTTACGCTAATACCCAGGTATCCTTACTCCCGCCGCCCTGTGAACTGTTTACCACCAGCGACCCTTCTTTAAGCGCCACTCTTGTTAACCCGCCCGGCACTATATCTATTCCATCAGGGCCGCAAAGCGCGTATGGACGCAGGTCTATGCGGCGGGGCTGCAATATACCCTGCATATAACAAGGCGCGGCGGACAGGCTGATAGTAGGCTGCGCGATAAAATTGCGCGGGTCTTTTAGTATCTCTTTGGTATAATCGTTTATTTCTTCGTCAGAGGCCGCGTGGCCCATTAACATGCCATAGCCGCCACTGCCATTGGTACGTTTGATTACCATGCTATTCATATTTTTAAAAACGTGCGTGCGTTCATCAGGATTGCCTAACTGGTAGGTGGGCACGTTTTTTAATATAGGCTCTTCATTTAAATAATAGCGTATCATATCGGGCACATAGGTATACACCGCCTTATCATCGGCAACGCCGTTACCCATAGCGTTTACAATTGCCACATTACCTTTGCGATAAGCCCCCATAATGCCCGCCACACCCAACATGCTCGACGGATTAAATATCAACGGATCTAAAAACTCATCATCTACCCGGCGGTATATCACATCAACCTGTTGCAGACCGGTAGTGGTTTTCATATATACCTTATGGTTATTTACCACCAGGTCGCGGCCCTCAACCAGTTCAATACCCATTAAACGGGCCAGTGTGGTATGCTCAAAATAGGCCGAGTTATATATGCCCGGACTAAGCAACACAATATTAGGGTTGGATATCTGTCGCGGTGAAATAGCCAGCAGGTTTTTATATAATAAACCAGGATACTCCGTAACGCTGCGAACGCCGCATCGCGGTAGCAGATCAGGAAACAAGCGTTTGGTTATTTCGCGGTTCTCCAGCATATAGCTCACGCCCGATGGCGTACGCAGGTTATCTTCCAGCACATAAAATGTACCATCAGAATCACGTATCAGATCGATACCCGATATATGTACATAAATATCAAACGGAACCTGCAACTGGTACATTTCGCGCAGGAAATGCGGGCACGAATAAATAATATGGATAGGCACTACACCATCCTTAACAATAAACTGGTTATGGTAAATATCCTTTAAAAAATGGTTAAGGGCGGTAAGGCGTTGTTTGATGCCTTTTTCAATAAACGCCCATTCGGCAGCGGTAATAATGCGGGGGATAATATCAAAAGGGAATATCTTTTCTATTCCCTCGCCGCTGTTATATACGGTAAAGGTGATGCCCTGGCTCATAAAAAGCCGCTTGGCCAATTCCTCTTTTTTATTCAGATCGCCGGCCGATTCCTTCGAGATGTATTCAATTACCTTACGATAATGTTCACGCACATGGTTATCCGCGCCATACATTTCGTCCCAAACGCCATCAATAGGGTTGTATTTATCAAAATAAGCTGATTCGTGCATGTAAAGACTACAATAAAATAAAATTTATCAATCAGTTATCCCTTAAAAACTGTAATATAAAAACTGTTTGCAGATAAAAGCAAGTTTTTTTGGAAATTATAATTTCCTGCAAGCTATTTTATCAAATTCATCAAAGATTATTCATTACTTTAATAGTTTTTGATGCAAATGATTTGTTATTGAACCAATTCCACCTCGGCAACCGGGCTAAACAGGTAAATGCGTTTTGAATGTACCTCAATACATTTATACCGTTTGCGCAATTTCTCTTCCTTACAGAAAACCCTGCCGTCCTTTAATTTAAACAAAGCTTTGGCAGGTAGCTTTTCAACGGTAAAATGCGACTCCTTTGCCGCGTCATATTTGCGCAGCGAGCGGTATAATGTCAGGTCAGAGCAGCTTGATGCGGCGGGGTTATTCAGATAGCTGGTAATGGCATGTTTAATATCCGCAGGAAATATCTCTTTCTCAAAAAAAGGCTGCATCATTTTTTTGAAATTACTCTTCCATTCAGTGCCATGCGGTTTGGCTTTGTGCTTATGCTCGTTCCAGGTATGCAGGTGCGCAAACTCATGTACGGTAGTCACCAAAAAAGCATACGGGTTTAAATCATAATTAACCGAAATTCGGTGTCCTTTGCCGTCGTGGGGCGCACGGTAATCGCCAAACTTGCTGTTACGGTTACGGGAGATCTTAAACTCACATTTAAAGTAGTCTATCCAGCGACCAATAAGCGGGGCCGCATCCGGCGGAAGATACTTTTCTAAAACTTTTACTTTATCCAATTTTACCTCTGTTCAAAGATAGGGATTTAAGGCGAATGCTTAAAACTGTGCCCCGAAAGATTTGTCAACTTTCAAAAAGTTGACAAATCTAAATTCCCCGCCATTTAATTCATTTGCACATCTGCATATTTGCACATCCGCACATTAAATTAACATCTGCACATTATCTTTACCCAATGATCTTCCTCACATTCTTCATCGGGTTAATCGCCAATTTTATCGGGTATGTACCGCCGGGGAATATTAACCTTACTTTAGTAAAGGTCGCCATTAACCGCGGGATAAAGCAGGCGCTGCAGTTCATCATCGCTTTTTCAATTGTTGAGTTTTTCGTCACCTACATTATCATGCACGGGGCCAAATGGCTGTCCGGGCAGGTTAAGCTGGATATTGTTATTGATTGGGTAATGGTGATGCTGTTCACCGTAATGGGGGTTATTACCTGGCGGCACCGTAAAAAACCACCCGAAGGTAAATATTCCGAAACCGACAGTTTTAAATACGGCATCCTGCTCGGCTTTTTAAACCCCGTGCAAATACCTTTCTGGATAATAACCGGCACTTATTTAATTACGCACGAATGGATACTGGCCGGGCAGTTAGCCCTGGTTATATTTAGTTTTGGTTCGGCAGCGGGCGCGTTTTTATGCCTGTTTTTATACGCCCATTTTGCCCGTTATATTCAAAGTAAGTTTGCCCTGAGTAACCGGCTCATCAATACGGCTATAGCTATTTTATTTTTCGCGTTCGCGGCCTATCATGTGGTGAAGCGGGTTTATTTGGCTATGGAACCGAAAACACGCAAAGAAGTAAATATTAACCTCGCGTTCAAAAACCCGACTGCAATTAATGTGGTAAAATATGACGCTTACCGGCTCTCTGATACCCCATCGTAATCAAAGGGGTCATGTTTTTATAAGCGGGTGATGTCAATTTTAAAATTTTATCGTATTCTTCTTTTCTATCAAAGTGGTTTTCGTAGTCAAAATAGAAAGTCCAAACATAGACAATTTGGTTACTACTAAATGTCTGTAATATTTTTATAAATTCTTTGCAATGTAAAGGCACATACAGTATGAGGTTATGTTGAAAAAAGCTTATACCGTCTGCCTGATCTTTCGCATTTATTGATATTTCAATTATCTTTTTAATAAATGTATCTTCATTAATGCACTTTAATGCAAAGAAATGGTTGATATGGTCGAGGCCAAAACCATTTAAAGAATAAGAGTATACTTTATTGGTTAAATCATTATACCCATATAATTTTTTAAAATATTGAAAATCAGAAGGAAAAGCATTGAAAAAAACTTTCTGATAATATATTGAATCTTTATCCTTTGTTATAAATCCTTTTTGATATGCGTTTTTCAAAATCTCTGCTGTGTTTTTTTGCGCATGGCCACTATTAATTTGCAGTACAAATAAGCTTAATAGTATAATATATCTTTTCATTTTGAGTGAGCGTTTTGAAGTGTCTCTAAATCCTCGCCTCCCGGATGATCATGCTCTTGCTTTTTCTTCAAATTCCATATCTTCTCCGCCTTGCGGCCAATAAGCCAGAACGAAAGCGCCAGTATCCCAAAAAACAGCGTTTTATTGGTATGGTCCCAAAAGTATTCAAAGTATTGGGTGTACAGGTAAATGATCAAAAAAGTTATACCAAACTCGCGGGCAATAGCATCATTGCTTTTTAAACCGTACAATGTAAATCCGGCGGCGACAACCGACGAAATTATTCCCCAGTAAAACAACTGGAACTGGCTAAAGCGTATCCAGGTATCTAAATTACCTATATTGCCAAAAATGCTTAGCAGCCATAGCGACAGGAACAAATACAGCAAGCCTACCACATAGGTTTGATCGTCAAACAAAGCAAACCATTTGCGTTTACGCAAAACAAAGCTGGCGGTAACCAGCACCACACCAAACAATACAAACCGCAGCGGGTAGTTCATGCCTAAAAAGTAATCGGCCCAATGGGTTTGGTAACCGGTTTCGGTACCGAACCAACTGCCCAGCGAAACCAGCGCGAACAGCCATATCAGCCTCGAATCCATCCGCCAGGCTAAAAACCCATACACAAAAACTGATAGTAAAAATAACAGCGGGAAGTTGCCCGACCCATTATCAAATGTCTTGCCCAGGTAGGCAATGCAACAGGCCGTAAATAATACGCCTGTAAAAATAATGGCTTCGTTGCTGAATACCTTTTCGGGTACCAGCCGTTCCCTGCGCCTGCCAAAATAAAAAAGAAAAGCGGCCATAATTGCCGAAATGATACTGATAATAACATCAGGCGTATAATAAAGCTGCTTTAACCAGTTAACCACGGCATCGTTAACTATCAAAAAGGCAAATGATGCCCCACCACATATCAAAGCTGTCCAGAAGGAGTATTTCGCCAGCCGCATCCAGTCGAAACCTTTAACCTCATACGAGTTGCGAAGCGTTTCTGCTTGTTCTTTATTCAACTGCCCATGCTTTTCCCAATGCTTAATGGCATCGTTCAAAAACTCACTTTCCTGTTTGTCGATGTGTAGTTTCATTTTGGTTCATGGATCATGGTTGATAGTTCATAGTCCTATCGCGTCATAATTTGAATACAAGGTAGTGATTTATTGGCTATCCTGTAATGTGGTGTCAACCCATAAATTGATCAGGCATCAATTTATAAGCCGGTTGGATCCCCAAAACACAAAAAGAGGGTTAACATAACTTAACCTAATTCAAGGTTAACACATGTGTAAGTATTTAATAATCAAATATTTAAGTGATTTTATAAAGACCCTGGGTTAACATACTTTTACATCTCCGGGCTAATGTTATTTTTATTATTGATCAACTAATAATCGCAAAACGTCAACCTTGTCGTTGGCAAGTTGTATTTTCAATTCATCTAACGAAGAAAACTTAATATCGCTCCTGACAAAATGGTAAAATTCCATTTTAATTTGATGCCCGTAAATTTCAGCATCAAAATCAAAAATATTTACCTCGATGTTCCTGAACATGCCATTTATGGTTGGGCGGCTGCCGATATAGGCCATGCCATTGTAAACAGCGCCGTCAATATATATTTTAGCGGAAAATATGCCATCGGCAGGTATCAGCTTATACTTTTCTTCAATGAGGATATTGGCAGTAGGATAACCAATTTGCCGGCCTATCTGGTCGCCGCGCGTTACTTTACCGGTAATAAAAAACGGATAGCCCAAAAACTCATTCGCCAAATCAATTTCGCCATTCAATAAGGCTTGCCTGATGCGGGTAGAACTAACTGCAACAGCGTGAATATCCTGCTCGGGTATCTCAATTACATCAAATCCATAAACAGGACCCAAACGCAGCAGGTCGCTTAAACCACCCTGGCGGTCTTTACCAAAACGGTGGTCATAGCCTATCACTATTTTTTTGGTGCCGATCTTACTCACCAGCACGTCACGTATATAATCTTCTGCCGTTTGGTTTGAAAAATCACGCGAAAATGGCGTGATAATTAAGTGGTCAATGCCTAATTGTTCCAGTAATTCCGCCTTTTCATTAATTGTATTGATAAGCTTTATGCTTTCATCTTCGGGATGCAATATCATGCGCGGATGCGGAAAAAAAGTTAGCATTACTGTTTCGCCGCCGCAAGAATCGGCCAATTCTTTAATGCGCGATATGATCTTGCGGTGGCCAAGGTGTACACCGTCAAAAGTACCGATGGTAACCACCGCGTTTTTTACAGGGCTAAATTCATCTATATGATGATATATTTTCATTGTCTTTTTTGTGGATTTCACGGATTTGATTTTACTTGATTACGCTGATTAGCCGCCATAGGTTGTCAAAATTAATCAGTGCAATCAAATTAAAATCAGTGTAATCATTTTTGTTCACGAATAACCCCAACCAGTTCCATAACTTCCCAGGCATCCTCAATTTTATAATTGCCGCTGCGGGTACGTCTTAATTTTGACAGGTAAGCGCCATTGTTTAACGCCTTGCCAAAATCATTTACCAGCGACCGTATATAAGTCCCCTTGCTGCAAACCACCCTGAAATCAACTTCGGGTAGTTCAATGCGCGTTATTTCAAATTCTGATATGATTACATTGCGCAAGCGCAACTCCACTTCTTCACCGCGGCGGGCTTTTTCATATAGCCGTTCGCCGTCAATTTTTATAGCGGAATGTGCGGGCGGATATTGCTGAATATTGCCCGTAAATTGCGCGCAGGCTGCTTTTATTTGTTCGTCAGTTAAATGGCTGTTATCAAACTGCTGGTCAGGTTCCGTTTCCATATCATAGGATGGCGTTGTAGCACCTAAAACCATTGTGCCTGTATATTCCTTTTCCTCAGCCTGGAAAGTATCTATTTGTTTGGTCATTTTGCCTGTGCAGATAATGAGCAGGCCGGTTGCCAATGGGTCAAGCGTACCTGCATGGCCCACCTTTAACTTCAGCGGCTTAAACGAATTGCGCAGCTTGCCCACCACATCAAAGCTGGTCCATTGGTAAGGCTTGTTAACCAGCAACAGTTCGCCTTCGGCAAAATTAAATTGTTTTTGTTTGTCCACGCTGTTTTAATAAGCGGCAAAGGTAGGGTTTTGGAGGGTAATTGTCTGAACTTGGATTTGCAGGATTAAAGGATGGCCAGGATTCTTGTCGCTCAACAATGCAATATCTTTTCCTGTTAATCCCTTAATCTGTTAAATCGTGGTTCAGACGGTATGCAACGCATTCCCCGTATAGTACAATATAATAATTACTATCCCGGCTAAAATGCGGTAATAGCCAAACAGCTTAAAGCCTTTTTGCTCTAAAAAGGTGATAAAACTTTTAATGGCCAGCAGGGCGACTATGAAGGCAATGACACTGCCTAATAGCAAATATTTAATTTCTTGATGCATATCGGCACCGGCAAAGCTGCCGTGCTTGTAAAAATCGTACAGGTCTTTAATCGTCGCGCCAAACATGGTGGGCACGGCCAGGAAGAATGAAAACTCTGCAGCGGCCTTACGGCTTAGCTTTTGCGACATACCGCCTACAATTGAAGCGGCAGAACGTGAAACGCCGGGCACCATAGCCAAACACTGAAATACACCGATTTTAAAGGCGGTAATATGGTTGATCTCCTTTTCGTCATCAACGGTAGGTTTATTAAACCATTCATCAACAAAAAGCAGGATAACGCCGCCAACTACAAAAGCTATGGCTACAACAAGCGGACTTTCTAATAAAACATCTATCTTCTTTTTGAATAGCAGGCCAAGTATCACGGCGGGTATCACGCCAATAACCAGCTTCACATAAAAATCAAACGATCGTACAAAGCGTTTAAAATAAAGCACCACTACCGCCAGTATGGCCCCTAACTGGATAACGATCTCGAACAGCTTAACAAAATCATCCTTACTGATGCCCATTAGTGAGCTGGCAATAACCATGTGCCCGGTTGATGATACGGGCAGAAATTCAGTAAGTCCTTCAAGTATAGCAAGGACAATAACGTGTATGATGTTCATTGGTTTAAGTTGGAGTTGTTGTAAATGTTGTAAGGGTTATAGAAAAGTTGCAGGGGTTGTAAAGGGTTTGAATAACTAATCACTAACCTCTATTCACCAATCACTACTTTGTTTCCGGCTTTTTTAGTATTGCGTAAAACCCGATAGCAAAACCTGCTAAAACGACTATTGGGGCTAAAACTATTTTGGTATTGCTGTAAATATCAGTTGTGCCCGACATTAATATAAAGCCAAAGGCCACTACCGCAATGGCGATAATAAACCAGCGGTAATTACTTTTATCAAATATCAGGTTTATTGTAGCTTTATCAGCGGTTTTAGCATGTGGTACCGGCGCAGCTACTTTGCGTACAGGTTGTTTTATTGATTGTGCCATATCTTTTAATTATTGATTGAGTGAATTAGTGAATGAAAAAATGCCTTTACCCTCTCATCCTTTTACCTATAAAGGTCGTATATTTTTAAACGTAAAAACTTATTTACTGCCAGGTATGTGCTAAATCCCGAAATAAAAATACCCATGCCTATTACTATCAGAAAAACAATACCAAACTCGGTATAGCTTTGCAGGATAACCAAATCGGGCACCTGGCTTGTGGCAAGATAAAGGGTCATCATCAATATTATAACCGCTATAAGCGCGCCTAAAAGGCCGTGCCATATCCCATATAATAAAAACGGTTTACGGATAAACCCTTTCGTCGCGCCTACCAACTGCATTGATTTGATCAGAAACCGCTGCGAATAGATAGCCAGCCTGATGGTGTTATTAATGAGCGCCACAGACAAAATAACAAATATTACTGCAAAAACCAGGATAACCAGGCTGATGGATGTTAAATTCTGGTTCATCTGGTCCACCAGTGACTGCTGATATTTAACCTCTTTTACCAGCGGGTTTTTCAGCATCTGGTTTTTAAATTTGGTAATATCCGCATTGTTTGCGTATTCGGCGTTCAGGTAAACATCCAGCGATTGAGATAGGGGGTTATACCCCAAAAACTTTACAAAATCTTCGCCCAGGTCTTTTTGCAGGTTGCGCGCGGCCAGTTCCTTGCTTACATATTGTGCTTGTTTAACCATCGGGTTAGCCTCCAGTTGCTTTTGCAATTGCATTACATCGCTTTCATGCGCGGCATCGTCAACAAAAATGTTAAGCACTATATTTTCTTTCACGTAGCGCGACAAGTTGTTGGCATGTACCAATATCAATCCCAATAAGCCTATCATCAGCAAAACCATAGCTATACCAAATACCGTTGATATATAAATGGTCTTTGTTTTTTTTGACGACTCGCTTACTTCAAATTCTTCCATAACTGCGCGTTAGTTTCTGCGAAATTAAGAAACCCAGCCTAAAGGTAAAAGTTTATCTGTTATAATTTTGATTTAGAAAATATAACAAGCATAGTTTAACAAAAATTAACACGATTTACAGGATTGCATTCCAATAATGCTGTAAATTCCTCCAATCCTGTAAATCGTTTCAACAAAATGTGCCTGCACCTGTTATTGATACATGACAAAGCCAGCAAACTCAACAAATAAACCATCACCCACAGATACGCCAACACACCGGCCACATGATAACGGCGGTAAAAGCAAAGTGAAGGGTGAAGATAAACATTATACCGCAGATGACCCCCACGGTGGTGATATTGCCAAAAAACATGAGCGTGAAGAGCAGCCGGTTGGGCCGGGAAAGAAAGCGTAGACATTTAGATTTGACAACTTTTAAAAAGTTGTCAAATCTATTCGCGACCTATCGTGATATCCCCGCTGAATTAAATTGCAAATCGTACAATTTACGGTAATACCCATTTTCGATGCGCAATAACTCCTGGTGGGTACCGGTTTCCATTATTTCACCATGATCTAATACAATTATCTTATCGGCTTTTTGTATGGTGGACAGGCGGTGAGCGATTACTATAGCCGTACGGCCCTCCATTAATTTGTTGATGGCATTTTGTATCAATACCTCTGTTTCAGTATCAACGGATGAAGTTGCCTCATCTAAAACCAAAATAGCCGGGTTATAAACCAGCGCACGGATAAAAGATATGAGTTGCGACTGCCCGGCTGAAAGGGTAGCGCCGCGCTCCATTACGTTATAATCATATCCGCCTGGCAGGCGTTCAATAAACTCATGCGCGCCCACGTCCTTAGCAGCGGCAATAATTTGCTCACGGGTAATGATCTCATTATTCAGGCTGATATTGTTGGCAATAGTATCGGTGAACAAAAAAACATCCTGTATAACGGTAGCAATTTGCGAGCGCAGGTAATCTATATCATAATCCTGTATATTCTCGCCGTCAACGGTTACGCTGCCTTTGTTTATCTCGTAAAATCGGTTTAAAATATTTATGGTAGATGATTTGCCCGCGCCGGTAGCGCCTACCAACGCCAATGTTTCGCCCGGTTTTACATGGAAACTGATGTCTTTCAGCACCCAGTTTTCGTCATTATAGGCAAACCAAACATCCTTAAATTCAATTTCGCCCTCAATACGGGCCGGCCTTAATACGCCATTATTAACAGCTACTTCATCGGTATCTAAAACTTTAAAAATCCTGTCGGCACCAACCATACCCATCTGCAGGGTATTAAATTTATCGGCCAACTGCCGTATCGGGCGGAAAAGGATATTGAGATAAAGAATAAACTCGGTAATTACACCGGGTGTTATAGGATGCGATAGCGGCGAGATTGCCGCCAATTGCACGTCAGATAATATCCGCTTGCAGCCATACCACACCAGCAGGCCAATACAAATAGCGAATAATATTTCCACAACCGGGAAGAATATAGAATAGTACCAGTTCGACCGGATATTGGCATCCCTGTATTTTAAATTAACGGCTTTAAATTTGCGCATCTCCTGGTCCTCTCGCGCAAAATTTTGAATAATGCTGATGCCCGAAATATGCTCGGCCAAAAAGGTGTTTAATTGCGCCACCTGGGTACGCACTTCCTGGAACGATGATTTAATAGCCTCCTTAAATACATAGGTTGAAGCGAATAAAAAAGGCATGGGGATAAGCGTCACTAATGCCAGTTTCCAGTCGAGGTATAGCATATAACCGATTACAGTAACCACCAATAACAGATCGCCTATAATAGATATTAGGCCTTCTGAAAAAATATCGGCAATAGTTTCCAGGTCGGATACCGTGCGGGTAATCAGCATCCCGATTGGCGTACGGTCGAAAAACTTCAACCGCAGGTTGGTAATATGATTAAAAATATCTATCCGCAGGTCTTTGATCACAGATTGCCCCAGCCAGTTGGTAGTAAAGGTTTGATAATACTGCGCAACGCTTTGAATAAGCAATTGCCCTATCATCAGCTCGACCATAAAAACAAGGCCGTTGTAATTATTAACCAGGATATAATCATCCAGTGTCATCTGTATCAGGATAGGTTGCAGCAAGGCGCTGAATGCTAAAAACACCGTCAGAAAACCTGCTATGACAAACGTGGTACGATATGGTTTAACATAGCGCATTACCCGCTTTAGCAACTGCCAATCAAATGTTTTCCCGGTAACTTCTGACATTTATTGAATTAGTGAATGATAGATTACTGCAAAGGTAAATTAAATCAATCCGAAATTGAACATCCGAAACGACAAAGTCCTCTTGAGCACCTTTGAAAACATACAACAGTGAAAAATCCGAAATAAAATTAACCTTTAACCTAAATACGGGTATTTGACTTCCGTTAAATACAATCCACAGGCAGGTACCGATGTGCCGGCGTTGCTCCGGTTTTTGCTTTGGATGATCTCGTGGATGGCTTCGGGTTGTATTTCCCTATGGCCAACCATTAATAAGGTACCAACTACAGCGCGTACCATATTGCGTAGAAAACGGTCGGCAGAAACTTTAAAGATGATGCTTTTATCGTCTATCCGCAGCCATTCCGCCACTACTATTTTACAATTGTTGGTTAGGGTTTGTGTATTTGATTTGCTGAAACAGCTAAAATCGGTGTATTCCATAATGATCTTTGCGGCCCGGTTCATCAACTCCAAATCCGGCTCATCGCGCAATTGCCACGAGTAACCTTGTTTAAACGGGTCCTTATCAAAATGAATATGGTATTCATATGATCGTAACGTAGCATCAAACCGGGCATGCGCATCAGCATGAACCGGAATGAATTGTTTGATGGCGATGTCGGCAGGAAGAATTGAATTTATACTTCTTAATAGCCTATAGTCCATATACCATGGACTATGGACTATAGACACCAAATCAAAATGAGCATAAAACTGTTTGGCATGTACACCGGTATCTGTTCTTCCGCAACCTAAGGTTTCAATTGGCTCCCGCAAAACAGTTGATAATGCTTTATTTAAAACTTCCTGTATGCTCAACGCATTATGTTGCGATTGCCAGCCGTGGTAGTTGGTTCCGTTGTAGAAAAGTTCAATAAAGTAGCGTTGCGTGTGGGTCACCCGGCAAAAATAGTTGTTGTTAGTTGAAAAGGTTGCAGGTTGTTGTAAAAGTTACAGAGGCTAAAATGCGTCGGTCAGCTTTTAAAACCTTTATAACGCTTAACTTTTAAAACCAATCGCTAACTTATATACTCTTTATAAATCGTCTCAAAAAGTATCTTATTTTCAACCGCCGCATCAAAAGGCTGATCTAAAAATGTATTGCTATAGCCTATGGCCTTGGCCAGGTTTTTTAATACCTTAAAGTAGGTTACTTCAATACCTTCAATTATCTGCAAATAAAACAGGATAAATACATCGCGCTCAACCGGGGTTTTGCCTGTTTTTATAACAGAAAGATAGGCTTCCAGCGTCATGGCTTTTATGCCTAAAACGCTTGTTTTGGATGGCTGTCTTTCTATCGAGCTATAAATTTCATCCATAGCCGATATCTGGTTTTTTGTATCATTATGGCATTCATCAATAGCCAGTTTTAATTGCTGTAATGAGGCTATGTTTTCAACCTCTTTAAAAAAGTCGAGCAAATGATGCTTGCCCAGGTAAATGCTGTTCAAATGCTCCAGGAAAATCTTTTTTAGATGGTTGTTTTCAATAACAATATCTTTGGGCGACAGGGGATCAAGTTGTGGGTTATCCATTATCAAATAGCTTAAAACCGTATAAATCTACAATATTAATAATCATTTGCAATTAATATGCAGAAACATTGTAGAGATGCGATGCATCGTGTCTCTACAAAAAAATTATCTTTGCTAAACGCAAAATCTAACAATATGTTACAACGCATACAAAGCATTTACCTTTTACTGGCCGGCTTGTCGCTGTTTGCCCTTTTTCTTTTTCCGTTAGTCCATGATGTATACGTCAATAATAAACCCATAACGGTTATGATCACCGGTGTTTACCAGGATGCAAATGGTCACCAGGCACAAACCGAATCATTCCTGTTACTTACCGTTGCCACAACCATTGTGGCGCTACTGCCAATGGTTATTATATTTTTATTCAAAAACCGCAAGCGACAGATCGCCATGTGCTACGGCACTATGCTGGTTATTGTTGCTTACAGTTACTGGGTATCGCAAACAGCAAAAAAAGCAATACAGGATGCCGATTTGACCATGAGCAATTATGGTATCGGCATTATACTGTTATCGGTAAGCATATTGTTTGTTATACTGGCGCAAAAGGCCATACAGCGGGATGAAAAGCTGGTGAAATCGGCTGATAGGTTGAGGTAGGGTTTGTTTTGGATTAGTTGAGATAGCATTATTGAATGTTTTTTACAAAAACAAAACCGTCTCTTTTGGCACACAAGCCTTAACAAATAATTCACAAAAACTTGTTAATCCCATTTCGCTTTTTGTTAATGCATGAGTTTGAAATTTGTCGTCCCAAATTCCTTCTTGTTTGATATTATTCCAATAAACCAAATTTAATGCACGTAAATGTTCCACGTACATGAAAAAATAGTCTATAAGTAAGAAATCATCCTTGGGTGTTGTATCTATTAGAATTTCTTTTTTCCCCCAACTTAAAAATCTACCATTACCATCATGAATATGTTCAAGAGTATAGTCATAATTTATTCTATTTTGGCTTAAAACATATAATAGCATTGCTTCATCAGGTGATATTTGATCGATTATATGGAGAAATGCTGGATGGGCTTCGTTTACTCTTTCTTTATCAATAGCTCTTGATAGGAGATTGACATATAAATCAGTTAAGTAATTATCATCTCCGGAATATTTAAGTCGATCTATAATGGGCCCACTAAGTGATGCAGGAGCTTCTATTTGATTTTCTATGGGAACTGATTTTCTAATTCTTTCAAAATGATTTGTAAGCCTATCCTGATAAGAAGCTAACAATTGAAAAGGTGCGGTAAACAATCTCGCAGCTTTAATTAAATCAACTGCGATTTTACTTGTTTCTTGGACAGGCTTGGAGGCACCATCATCATAAATCTTTTTAACAGTATCGGCACCTAATATATTTGATAATTTCTCTAAATCTATCATTATTTTACCTTTAATTTGAATAAGGAATTATTACTGAATTCAAAGAATACCCTTTAACTTCTCTGGGTCTTGGCGGGTATCAAAAACAGTAAGTATTGTAATTATTTGATCTCTTTCCTGAAATAACAAAATATTGTGTTTTGTCAGAAGACATTTTTGTATTTGCTTGGGTTTGTCAAAAAAAGGAAATCTGCCAGGATCTTCCGATAATATTAAATATACTTTTTCAAATCTTTCAATAAAATCGTTGGTAACCTTTAATCCCCATTTATAGGTTAAATAATCAACTACGCTGTCAAAATCACTTAACGCGATGGGCGTTAAAATAACTTCTTTAGCCATTTAAATTAAATTTATCACGGGTTCTTTGCAGTACTTCCTTTACCGGTGTTCCCAAACCCGCATCAGCTTGCGCTATGCTTTCAGTTATTCTCTTCTTTTGATGCTCAGACAGTGAATCCCATCCCCCAGTCTCGTCATACTTGCTATTAAAATAATTAGTTAGCAATCCGCTAATTTCCCTTAGCTGGTTAAAATCAGCATGTTCAATTTTATCTATCAATTCGATTTTTAATGTTGCTTCTTCCATGTCAAAACTTATTTATACTCAAATATAGTAATTTGCCGGTTAAAATAATTCATCAATTTTTATTCCAAAATTTATATTGCTATTCTAATAAATAAACCATACCTTTGCGCCCGATTTGGCGATGTAGCCAAATTCGTTATTTTAAATCATGAACCCATTTATTGAACTGGGAATCCGTCATGATATTGTTAATGCCATCTCTGAGTTAGGTTTTGAAAACCCTACTCCAATCCAGGAACAGTCAATCCCGGTATTGTTAACAGGCAGCAACGATTTTGTCGGATTAGCCCAAACCGGGACCGGGAAAACTGCTGCCTTTGGACTGCCGCTATTAGAACTGCTGGACTTCGAAGAAAATTATCCGCAAGCACTTATTTTGTGCCCAACACGTGAACTTTGTTTACAGATCACTAACGACCTGAACAACTACTCCAAAAAAATGAACAACGTACACGTTGTTGCCGTTTATGGAGGTGCCAGTATTTCAGATCAGCTACGCCAGATTCGTCGCGGCGTGCAAATTGTTGTTGCTACACCAGGCCGTATGCTTGACATCATTAACCGCAAGGCTATTGATTTTTCGCAGGTAAAGTTTGTAGTATTGGATGAGGCCGATGAAATGCTCAACATGGGCTTTCAAGAGGACATAGACAGTATTTTGTCAACCACACCCACCGAGAAAAAAACCTGGCTGTTCTCGGCCACCATGCCTTCTGAAGTTAGAAGGATCGCCAAAAAATACATG
>Ga0302315_10000059_pt1 | contig 133653 bp, 128 predicted proteins | sample III_Palsa_N3_1_FD_200532 | JGI IMG/M metagenome (GOLD analysis project Ga0302315, IMG submission 200532) | Peat permafrost microbial communities from Stordalen Mire near Abisko, Sweden - III_Palsa_N3_1 | ecosystem: Environmental > Terrestrial > Soil > Palsa > Peat permafrost | place: Sweden...
ATCGTAGTTTTCGTCATTAAAATGCCCGCCATTGTATATGCCTTGTTATTCCTGGGTTACTCCATTTATATGTCCAGGCGGGGAGGAGACAATGTCAACCATGATGCACATCTATGGGGCGCGCTTTTCGGCATCGTCTTCACCATCGCTGTTCGTCCCGGTGTGATCAACATGTTCATCAACGAATTAAGCCAGCCCCGATTCAATTTTTAGCACCCGCCGGGTCGCAGTGGTGATCCGGTACCGGTCGTCGATACGCAACCCAACGATCCAGATGATCTTTTTATTCATCTCCACCACCCAGATCTTTTCCTTCTCGGCCAGAGAGAGCTTATTGTCGATGAAAAAACGCGCCAGCTTTTTCTTTTTGCGCATCCCCAACGGATAAAAATAATCCCCCGGCCGCCATTTGCGCAGGACGAGGGGAAAATCAATACCCCCGGCGTCAAGCCAGGCAATCGGAGATACAGGCGCCCGGCCGCGGGACGAAGCGATAGTCGAAGAAGGCGAGAGTACCTCCTCCGGCACCTCCGAGGATGAAAGTTCCTTCAGACATAGCCGGCCTTGTTCGTAGACGACTTCGGTGTCGCCGGGCTCCACAATGATAGTAACCGACTCCGTCGTGCTGCGGGGGGATATGATCAGCCAGTTACGATGCCTGAGTATCCGGTGTGTAGCAGATTGCACGTATTTGCCCGACGGACTGTCCAGCAATCCAATGACCTCAGGCGCCTGCTGCGCCGAAAATCCGAAAGCAGAAATGATCTCATACACCAGCGTCGTCAGCGGCTCCGACCGTTGCAATTTCAGCACCGGGATATGCACCTCGTTGTCCTTATATTCCAGCAATTTCTTTTTCTGTTGTTCGATCGCCTGGCGATAGATCCATTCGATCTCGCGAAAGCGACTGATATTATCCGCCAGGTTTTGCACAGCGGCAGGATAGACCTTCTGTACCAGCGGGATGACCTGGTGGCGAAAAAAATTCCGTGTATACTTATCCTCTACATTTGAACTGTCTTCGACCCATTCAAGCCCCTCACCGGCGGCAAAGTGCTGCAGCATGGCCCGGGTGGCGAACAGTAACGGCCGTATGATCTTCCCCTGGCGGGGCAGCATGGCACGAAGACCGGCAATGCCGGTGCCTTTGAAAAAATTCATCAGGAGCGTCTCGGTATTGTCATCGAGATGATGGGCAGTGATGACGAATGCTGCCGGTTGGGCCCAACTGTCGATGATCTCATAAAACCACTGGTAGCGCAGTTCACGGGCAGCGACCTGAATAGAGACCTTCTCCGACGTGGCATAAGCCTCCGTATCGAATCGCCTGATATGCACCTCCCATCCGTAACGTTCACCCAACTGCCGTACGAATGCCTCGTCACGATCGCTCTCGGCGCCGCGTAACTGAAAATTGCAATGAGCGATTTCGACGTTAAATTTTCCCCGATGCATCAATTCGCAAAGCACGATTGAATCCAATCCCCCGCTGACGGCCAGCAGGAGACGGTCTCCTACGGAGAAAAGCCGCTCTTTGGCGATAAAGTCCCTGAAAGCCTGAAGTAATTCCATTGAAAGCGGGAAATTAAGGATTTAAATCATCATACGCCGTCTGCAACTCATTGTATGCCCGCTTCTCCCCTGCCGCCCTGGCGGCAGCCATCCCTTTGCCATACCATTGCAGGGCCAGGTCCGCTTCACCTGTCCGTTCCAATAATTTCCCCAGCTGATAATACGATCCGATTGCGGCCGGGTCCCGCACCAGCACTTCTTCCAGGTAACGGCGGGCAGTCCCGTCATCCCCCTTTGCCATATATTCCATCGCCAGGGCATGCTTTGTAAAGGAATCATCAGGATCAGCCCGGAGGAATTCCTTCAATTTCTCTATCCGATCCATACCCGATAAATTTATTTTAAAATTATTGCCAAATTATCCCGACAAAACTTATCTTTGTTTAGTTGCATAAACAACTTATAAGCCGCCTCCGGCGGCCCGCACCCTAAAGCTGCCTCCGGCAGCTTGTCCGTAAGGACAGACATTACTTGTCCCCAGGGACAGACATTAGATTCCTCATTTCAAAATGCGAGCCATGAAGATCTTAGTTTGCATCAGTAAGACGCCGGATACAACGGCGAAGATAAGTTTCACCCAGAATAATACAAAGTTCGCCAGCGATGGGGTCCAATGGATCATCAATCCGTACGATGAATGGTACGCCCTGGTCAGGGCAATCGAATTAAAGGAAAAAGACCCTTCCACCGTATTACACCTGCTGACAGTCGGTCTGGCCGACACCGAGCCGATCATCCGGAAAGCCCTGGCTATCGGCGGGGACGAGGCCATCAGGGTCAATGCAGACAGCGCCGATCCCTTTTACATCGCCACCCAGATAGCGGACATCGCACGGCAAGGGGGGTACGACCTTATTTTCACCGGTAAGGAGACTATCGACTACAATGGTTCCTCTATCGGCGGAATGGTTGCAGAACTCTTGGATTGGCCCTATATCTCGCTGGCCGTTAAGTTTGATTTGAATGGCTCCGTCGCTACCGTGGTCAGGGAAATAGAAGGCGGAGAGGAAACGGACGAAGCGGGCCTGCCGTTGGTGGTCAGCTGTCAGAAAGGAGTAGCCGAACAACGCATCCCCAATATGAAGGGCATCATGAGCGCCCGGACCAAACCCCTGAAAGTGGTAGAACCTGTTCCTGCTGAAGCCCTGACGAGTATTGTCTCCTTCGAACTGCCGCCGGCCAAGGCAGGCGTCAAACTCGTGCCGGCCGATAACCCCGCCGAACTCATCCGCCTGCTCCACGAAGAAGCAAAAGTATTTTAACCCGGACAGCGAAGGACAAAAAATTTAATCCTCAAAAAACTGGTATGTCAGTATTAATATTCATCGATCATTCGGAAGGACAGGTCAAGAAAGCTTCCCTCGAAGCATGCAGCTACGGCGCCGCCCTCGCGGGTCAGTTGAACGTGCCTGCCGAGGGTATTCTGCTGGGCACAGTAACAACGGATCTGAGTACGCTTGGAAAATATGGTGTCAAAAAGATCCACCAGGCCGCCCAGGAGGGTTTAAATCACCTGGATGCACAGGTATATGCCCAACTCATTGCCGACGCGGCAACAGCCACAGGAGCTACCGTCATTATTTTCTCGAACAACCTCAGTGGAAAAGCGGTGGCGCCCCGCGTGGCCGCACGATTAAAAGCAGGGTTGGTGTCGGGTGCTGTGGCGTTGCCGGATACGACCAGCGGTTTCGTGGTCAAAAAGAATGTGTTCTCCGGAAAGGCTTTTGCGCACGTTGCCATTAATACCCCCGTGAGGGTCATTGCCCTGAACCCCAACTCCTATCCCGTCAAGGCGGGTGAAGGATCAGCCGAAGTCACGCCCCTGCCGGTTACGGCCCCGGCCCCGAAGGTAAAGGTGGTGTCGGCCACACAGGCCACCGGCGAGGTGCCCCTGACCGAAGCGGAACTCGTCGTCAGCGGCGGCCGTGGTCTGAAAGGGCCTGAAAACTGGGGCATCATCGAAGACCTGGCGAAAGCCCTGGGGGCAGCAACCGCCTGCAGCCGTCCCGTGGCAGATGCCGGCTGGCGCCCGCACCATGAGCATGTCGGACAAACCGGTATCGCCATCGCTCCTAACCTGTATATTGCCATCGGCATTTCCGGCGCCATCCAACACCTGGCCGGAGTGAACCGCAGCAAGGTCATTGTTGTTATCAACAAGGACCCGGAAGCGCCGTTCTTTAAGGCTGCGGATTATGGCATTGTAGGCGATGCCTTCGAAGTAGTGCCGAAAATGACAGAAGCCATAAAGAAGTTGAAAGGGATAGCGTAAAAAGTACGCCGGGAATGTGGCTTTTTTTTTGGAGAAAATCCCTTAGTTTCGTGCATTAATTATGAAGAAGATCGAACTGGAAATAGTGGCTTTGTCTCATAGTATAACACAAACCCATTCCTATGCGGTTGTATTGGGCGAAGTCAATGGATTAAGACGCCTGCCGATCGTCATCGGGGGATTCGAGGCCCAGGCTATTGCCGTGGCCCTGGAAAAAATGCACCCCAGCCGCCCCCTGACGCATGATCTGATGAAGAACTTCATGAGCGCTTTCACCATCGACCTGCAGGAAATCATCATCTGCGATCTTCAGGAAGGTATTTTCTACTCCAAGCTGATATGTGTCAGCGAGCATGATACCGTCGAGATCGACAGCCGCACATCCGATGCACTGGCCCTGGCGGTCCGCTTCGGTTGCCCTATCTATACCTACGAACATATCCTCGACAGCGCCGGCATCTTAATGGAAGACAGCTCCGCCAAAAAGAAGAAGGCCGGAGTGACCGCCACGGTATCCTCTACTAATGAAGCGGGAACACGCGAAAACCTCAGCTCACTGTCAATGGACGAGTTGAGTACACTGTTGAATGAAGTCCTGGAACAGGAAGACTATATCCGGGCTATAGCCATCCGCGATGAGATCAACAGCCGGCGCAAGGGACGGTAATGGTATCTTTCCCCAACTGCAAGATCAACCTGGGTTTGAGAATCCTTCGCAAACGTGAAGACGGTTACCATGACCTGGAAACAATATTTTATCCGCTGCCGGTGCGTGACGTACTGGAGACGGTAAGGGCCAACGAACTACACTTCTACCCCACAGGGCTGCCCATTCCCGGTGACCCAGCCCAAAACCTCGCCCTTAAAGCCTTCCACCTGCTGAAAAACGACTTCCCGCAACTACCCTTTGTGACCATCCATCTCCACAAACATATTCCTATCGGCGGTGGGCTGGGCGGCGGCTCGTCCGATGGCGCGTTCATGCTGCAGTTACTGAACAGCCAGTTCCAATTGGGCCTGACACCGGCCCAATTGATGGCTTATGCGGCAAAACTAGGCAGCGACTGTCCTTTTTTTCTGCTGAATAAGCCCAGCCTGGCCAATGGTCGCGGTGAACGGCTGGAACCCCTGACGCTGGATCTGTCATCTTATTCCTTCCTGATCGTTCATCCCGGTATCCATATCAGTACAGCAAAGGCTTTTTCTCTGTGTACCCCCTCTGCAGCGGGCCCTTCCCTGAAAGACTGCATCGCCGGGCCGGTTACCACCTGGGCCCATTCACTGGTCAATGACTTTGAAGGCCCTGTTTTCCAGGAATATCCACTTCTCCGGACAATCAAGCAGCAATTATACGATCGGTCGGCGGTTTATGCCTCGATGACCGGCAGCGGGTCAAGCCTGTTCGGCATCTTCGAAAAAAGCAATGCAGATGCAGCCGGATGGGACCCCGCCTGGCGGGTGATCGTAGTCCCGTAACGCTTGCTCTTTTGGTAAAGTTTAAGTATCTTGCATTAAATCACTATATCATCTTTTCTTTTCCCAACATATCATACCGTAAATCATTTCTAGGTCAGCATCTTGACTTCCTCGATCACCAGCAATGACGATATGGCCCCTTTTTGCTGAGACAGTGTCTTAGCCGGCTTGTATTCTTTTTTTCATATTTATCCCCCTCTTTATGTCTGTAATAACTATCCCGACGTCTTTGACGGACCTGACCCGTACTTATCTTGAACTGGAAGAACGTCATGGCGCCCACAATTATCACCCCCTGCCTGTGGTCCTCAACAGAGGCGCGGGAGTCTTTGTCTGGGATGTTGACGGTCGACGCTATTTCGATTGTCTCAGCGGATATTCGGCAGTGAACCAGGGCCATTGTCATCCCCGGATCGTTTCCGCACTGATAGAGCAGGCCGGTCAACTTACCCTGACCTCGCGTGCCTTTCATAGCGATATACTCGGGGAATACGTACAATATATCACCGGCTATTTTGGCTATGACAAAGTATTGCCGATGAATACAGGCGTCGAAGCGGTGGAGACGGCCATCAAACTTTGCCGGCGCTGGGGTTATCAGATAAAGGGCATCCCCGAAAACAAGGCCAGGATCGTCGTATGCGCCAATAATTTTCACGGCCGGACGACCACGGTCATCTCTTTTAGTACCGATCCTGATGCTAACCGTGAATTCGGCCCTTATGCTCCGGGATTTGTTGTGATCCCCTATAACGATACCGAAGCACTGGCAGGAGCGCTGGAAGACCCCCATGTAGCCGGTTTCCTGGTGGAACCGATCCAGGGCGAAGCCGGGGTAGTCGTGCCGGAAGAGGGTTATTTACGGACGGTCAGACAATATTGCCGCGAAGCCGGCGTCCTCTTTATTGCCGATGAGATCCAGACAGGGCTGGGCCGCACAGGCCGGATGCTCGCGTGTGATCACGAAGATGTACGGCCCGATATCCTGATCCTGGGCAAGGCACTGAGCGGAGGGACCATGCCGGTATCGGCTGTTCTGGCCGATGATGAAATCATGTTGACCATCCGGCCCGGTGAGCATGGATCCACTTATGGCGGCAACCCCCTTGCCTGTAAAGTAGCGATAGCAGCCCTGCAGGTGCTGAAAGACGAGCGGCTGACAGAGAACGCCCGGGACATGGGAGAATTGTTCCGCCAGGAATTACGGAAGTTACACTCGCCCTATATCCGGCAGGTCAGGGGAAAAGGGTTGCTGAATGCGCTGGTGATCGAACATCCCAGGGCCGATGCAGCCTGGGAATTGTGCCTGGCCCTCAAGGATAATGGATTGCTCGCTAAACCGACCCACGGGGATAAGATCCGCCTCGCCCCTCCCCTCGTCATCACACAGGCGGAAATAATGGAATGTGTGGCCATCGTCAGGGACAGCCTGACTATCTGGGATGAAGGGGATAATTAGTACCTTTAAGCATGGATACAACTTCACACGCCCGGCACGGACATATCGAAGAGCATATGCGGAGTTCGGAGATCCTGACGGATATAGTCATCGGCATGTCCGATGGCCTGACGGTACCTTTCGCCCTGGCGGCCGGGCTCAGCGGCGCCGTGGGAAAAGATCACCTCAACCTGATCTGGATAGCAGGGCTGGCCGAGATCGCAGCAGGGTCGATCGCCATGGGCCTGGGCGGTTATCTTGCCGGCAGGACCGAAATGGACCACTACAATGCTGAATTGCGTCGGGAATATGATGAAGTGGAAAGGGTACCCGACAGAGAACGTGACGAAGTAAAAGAATTCTTCTCTGGATTGGGTCTTAGTCAGGACGTGCAGGACCAGGCGGTGGCTGAAATGACCAGGGACAAGGACAAGTGGGTCGACTTCATGATGAAATACGAACTGGGCCTCGATAAACCGGATCCGCAACGAGCAAGAAAAAGCGCTTTCAATATTGGCACATCCTATATAGTTGGCGGTCTAATCCCCCTTAGCCCCTATTTTTTCGTGACGGACGGGCTGGAAGGACTGAAAATTTCCGCGGTCATCACGCTTTGCTGCCTGTTCATCTTCGGGTATTTCAAGAGCAAAATGACAGGCGTCCATCCGCTGCAGGGAGCGATCAGGGTGATGGTCATCGGCGCGCTGGCCGCCGGCTGCGCATTTGCCGTGGCCAAACTGATACAATTGTAGGCTATACCGCCTCATTCCTCCACCGCAACGTCGTCTCATCCTTCCTCAGTCCGGACAGGAAGGTCGGGCAGAAGAGCGGCCAGCAGGGTTATAATCGCTGACCCCAACACCACAAATACCCCCACTCTTTTGTCGGGGCATATCCCTCCATAACAGGACGTATAAAGGATATAAGACTTTATAGCAAAGGCAATCGCCAGCACGGTCACGAAGATATTGGCTCTTTTGGCCCATACCCGGGGAACAGCGAACAGCAGGATCTCCACTACGCTGAAAAAGATCAGTACTTTTCCCGGCCGGCCATAGATATTTTTTTCAGAAAAAAAACCCGTAAAATCTTTCCCCAGATCAGGGAAATAGGCCCAGGGCATAAAACAGGCCGCGATCAGCAGCAGGGCCGCTGCAATACCAATCCATTGCGAATACTTCATGCTGCGAATGTAGGCGAATTACGCTAATCCCGGTACGGCGGGGCGGGGCGTGGCATGGTATTTTATTCCCTTACTTTATTGATAACTTAAATTAAAGCATATGTTACGCTGGACATTGATTTTTCTCATCATCGCTATCATAGCGGGGGCTCTTGGCTTTTTTGGCATTGCCGCAGGCGCAGCTTCTATAGCTAAGATCTTGTTCTTTATCTTCATCGTGCTTTTCCTGGTATCACTCCTCGGAAGGGGCCGTTGGGGACGCAGCTCAGATCTTCCATAGTCTGGCTGCGATCTGTCTTTTTACCGGATAATCAGGAAGTCTTTGCCGTACCCACTGCCGGAGACCTTGATGATATACACTCCCCGGACGAGACCCGTAGTGGAAATGGTTTGCCGGGTCTGCCCCGCTGCAAAGGATTTTTGTATCCGACTGACAACCGTTCCATCGGAAGTCAGCAGTTGGATATTTAATGTAACGGCTGTTCCCGCGGAAACCAGCAATACAGGGTCTCCATATCCCGGCTGGTTGTTTAACAATTTCACCTGCAGGGGCGGTTCCGGGACGGTCACCTCGACGACTGTACTATATTGGGTATAGCCGTCGTTGTCTATGCTTTCTATCCGGTAATAATTATTTCCTGCAATGGCATTGTTATCCGTAAAAGCATAGCTGTTCGCCAACCCGAAATTCACCTGGCCTATCGGTGTGAATGAACTTCCATCGGTGGAACGTTCGATAGCAAAATGGCTGACGTTCGTCTCGTCACTGGTTTGCCATTCCAGGTTGACTTGCTGATTGGCGTCCAACCGGGCCGTAAACGAAAGAAAGTTCAGCGGTAGTAAAATGGCGTCTTTTACAATGAAAGTAAAAACTGCACTATTCGGCAGGCTGACGTTCGTAAAGGTGACAATATTGCCGCTATAGCTCGTAGCAGCGATGCTGGTAATCGGAGCGGTAGCAAAATTACCAGTCCCATCAGCATCGATCAGCAGGGAAAAATCAGTGACACCGGAGCCGGTGGTTAGTCCTGTCGTATTGAAAGTCAGCGTTACTGTCGTTCCAACCGCATTGGTATGGTTGACTTTCCATTGTCTTCCTACCCGTTCAACGCCCGCCGCGGTTCCCGCGGGCAGACCGGTCGTTTGTTCCGCCAGCAACCCGGCGTTATCACCTACCGCAATAAAATCAAGATTATTCAGGGCAGGAGAAGGATTGGACAATACGATGTTGCCCTTGCCGGACTGGCCTGTGCCATTGCCGGAGCCTGTATTGATACTATTACTGCTGCTGAGGCTAAGCCCGCTGCCATCGTCCCTGCCGATCCCAAAAATATCGTTCGTATAAGTGGCATTGTACGTCCAGAAAGCCAACCCGGTCGAGGCCACGAAACCTGCGCCGGTGGGAGGGGGAAATCCATATTTAAAAGAGAGGTAAGATTGAAGTTTCGACCGGTTGGCGGCGGAAAGCGCCGTATTATAGACCACCATTTCTGCAATATCCCCATTGGTAAAATAGCCGGGTGGGCCAGCACCGATATAAGAGGCGCCGATCATCCTGTTTCCGGCGCCGCCGCTTAGCGTAATCGTTCCCGTATTGTCCACATTGCCGTCGATATAGATCGTCGACTGATTGGCGCCCGTGCCTGCTTTTTCATAACCGCTGATATAGGCGGTACCGGCCGCCAGGTTAGTTGTGCCAATGAGGACGGTGCCCGTGCCCCAGTAATTTACCTGGGTTGGGCTACCCGTAAATGTAGCCAATTGAATGTCATTAGCTGTACCCGTCTGGCTACCTAAAAAAACCTGGCCGCCGGACCCGGATTGTTGCACTACACAATAGGTCTCATAGGTGCCGGTACCCCCAAGGCCCAGATTGCTGGCTATGTTCATATAGTCGGAGGTTCCATTGAATACCAGGGCCGGGTTAAAATTGATCTGATTGGCCGTCACTGCAGGCTGGTCGGCAGCTGTAGCCTGGGTCGCATTATTTCCATTGCCGCTCTGATCCTGCCAAAGAGAAGAAGTTGCGCCCGTGCCTGCCTTCACCCAAAATTCCAGGTTACCGCTAACCCCGCCGGGAGCCTGTGCCATGCCTTTAAGGCCGGACAACAAACAAATCGGCAAAATGAGTGCGCCAATATAAATTTTCGTACGTGTAGGGGTCATGGGTGGCGCTGTAACGACAAAAATCCAACGGATATTGCCAGCAGCCCCCGGAACCATCCATAAATACAGGGATTTTTTATGGGGCCGGGTTGCTTTTTCGCTTGTACAGGAACAATTGCCATTTTTCTTCCGCTACGCCGGCCTTATCCATCTCCGCACGGGCAAGGATGAAAAAAAGATCGGATAGCCGGTTGATATAGGCGCCAATCCAGTCTTCGACCTCTTCCTCCCGTTGAAGAGTGACCAGCAACCGCTCGCCACGCCGCATCTGCGTGCGCACAACATGACAAAGCGCAGAGATCTCGTTGCCGCCAGGTAGCAGGAAATAGTCGGAAGCCGTCGTCATAGCCGATTCCAGCTCGTCTATCCATGCCTCGCAAAACGCCGCCCCATCGACAGGTTTTGGGTTTTTATTTTCTTTTGTGCAATCCGCAGGCCGGGCAAGATGGGACATCATGTCCATCAAATCTTTTTGAATGCGATGGAGGTTAGGTTGCCACGGATGGTCAGCGCCCAATTTTACCCGCAGCAGGCCGATCGTGGAATTGACCTCGTCGAATGTACCATAACAGCTGACGCGAACGTCATCCTTGTATACCCTTTTGCCGCCAAACAGCGCCGTAGTACCCTTATCTCCTTTCTTTGTGTATATTTTCATGTCAGATGATTGTCGGTGGATGCAGGATATCGATCATACTGAACAACGGATTCCAGCTCCCGGCGCTTTTCCCACTCCAGGATCTCCAATTCGGGACGGGCATAGAAGCCATCGGTATAGCCGATGCACAGATAAGCCACCAACTGATGACCAGGCGGGGCGTTCAGGATACGGCATACCTTTTCCGGGTCGAGGATACTTACCCAGCCTAGCCCGATGTTGAGCGCCCTGGCCATGAGCCACATATTCTGTATGGCGCAAACAACACTGTAGAGACCGGTTTCGGGCATGGCTGTCTGACCCAATACCGGCCCGGACGATGGCTTGTAAAAAACGGCCATATTGAGCGTGGCTTCGAGAATGCCTTCCAGCTTCAGGCGGGCATATTGATCCTGGCGCTTGCCGAATTCAGCCTGTGCACCGGTATTCACTTCATTAAAGCTGTCCCGTACCTGTTGACGGATCGATCGATCCCTGATCAATACAAAGTCCCAGGGTTGGGAAAAGCCGACAGAAGGGGCATGCAACGCGGCCATCAGCAACTGATCTATCTCCTGCTGTCCAACCGGCTTATCGATGAAACGGCCACCACGCACATCACGGCGGTGAAGAATGATCTCCCGCAGCGCAGCCACGTCTTGTGGAGTGAAGAGCTTGCCGTCGAGTGTATCCATGTTCGGGCGAATTTAGTCCGATTTTACCGGGCAAAAAAAAATTATAGCCACCACCCTGATACTATAGCGATCACGGCCAACAGGGCCACGGCATGATTGATATATTTTACATAAGCGAAATCCTTATGCGTAATGATCCGATCCTCCACGCCGATAAAAGGTTTCTCCACAGTGACGCCATGATAAACATTCGGACCGCCGAAACGACAACCGAGGATGCCGGCGAGAGCCGCTTCGGGATAGCCTGCATTGGGGCTGGCATGCGCATGTCCGTACCGGAGTACAAAGTGCGCGCCACGCCGGCTGCCGGTTACCAGCACCATCAGCAATGCCGTGATCCTGGCCGGAATGAAATTGGCAACGTCATCGAGGCGTGCGGCAAAACGGCCGAACAACCTGTATGGCTCTCTCTTGTACCCGATCATCGAATCCAGGGTATTGATCATCTTATACAACATCATGGCAGGCACACCCCCGATGGCATAGAACAACAAAGGCGCCACAACGCCATCGCTCAGGTTCTCCGACATGGACTCCAGCACAGCAGTGCGCACCTGCTGTGCAGTCAGCCGCGACGTTTCCCGGCCCACGATCCGGGATAGACGGACACGCCCTGCCTCCAGCCCCTCTTGCCCCAGCACGTCGAAGACCGCCTGCCCTTCCCGCAGCAGGCTGGTACCCGCAAGCCCGAAGAATACACCGATACCCGCCAGTATATAATAGCCGGGCAGCCATAACTGTCGAATGAAAGAGAGCCCATAAAAAAATAAGGCCCAGACAAGCACGCAAAGAACGAGGGTCAGTACGGCGCCTCGCAACAACCGACGGCGGCCCCTGTTGAGCCATATTGACCCCTGGTGGATCAGATAACCGAATGCCCGGACAGGATGAGGCCACCGCTGAGGATCACCCAGCAGGAGGTCGGCAGCATAACCTGCCAGCAACGGCAGGATCATAGTCCAGTCCGGCTGCATTCGCGTAAAGCTTCGGTGAGTAATCGGTTGTGTTCAGAAGATTGGCAGGCTATCCTGAAATGATTGGGCGTCAGCCCTCTGAAATTACTGGCGTCGCGGATCAGCAGGCCATGCCGGGATACCAGGTATTCTTTCAGTGCAGCCGCGGTAAATGCGGCCGGCATCCCGACCAGGAAATAGTGGGTATCGGTATCGTATACTCGCCACCCGGTGGCGGATCGCATTTCCTCACGCCAGGCGGCAGTATTGGCCAGAAGTTGTTCGAGGGGTGGGCAAAACTGTTGCCGGTGACCGAAAATATACAAGCCTGCCTCTATAGCCAGCCGGTTGACCGACCAGGGCATCTTACACTCCCGTAGCCTGCTGATCCGGCTCTTATGCCCTATGGCGAACCCGATGCGGATTCCAGGGATACGACAGGATTTCGTCAGTGAACGCAGGACCAGGGTATTGGGATGATCCCCCAGGTGAGGCAGCAGACTGGTCGTCGCCTGTGTAAACTCAATATATGATTCGTCAATAACAAAAACCGCATCGGGGTGACCACGCAAGAGCCGATACAGATGATCGGACGACAAAGTCGCGCCGGTAGGATTATTGGGCTGGCAGAGAAAGACCAGTCCATTGGGCAGACGGGTGTCAGCCGTCAGACTGTCCCAGGATAGCAGGCGGATGTCCAGTCCGTGCAGGCGACAGGCATCTTCATACTCAGCAAAGGCAGGCGTCAGGATGGTGGCTGTCTTCAGGTGACAATTGGCCTGTGCTGCGAGGTAGATCGCCTCCGTCACCCCGTTGGTGACCAGCACCTCGTCCGATGCCACACCATACGCCTCCGCCGCAATAGCCTGTAAGGTTTGCGCCGACGCTTCCGGATAATGAGTGACTGTAGCGACCTTCTCCTGCAGGTGGGCCTTCAGTCCGGCATCCAGCGGCCCGTACAGCACATTTGAGCTGAAATCCGCCCGGATCGGGTTCTTATATCGATATGCATCGTCTCCGTGTCCTTCGATCATGTTATGAATGATGCGGCCTTTGCAACGACCGGTAAATAAAAGGTAAATCGACATGGTCACGGATATGTTGCGCCAGCATGTCGTATTGCCGTTGTTTGAATGCCGGGTAATCGGACCACTGTATAAAGTCGGGCCTGCGCCAGCCCGCCTGGTCCAGCAAGTGTTCCACTACGGCGCGGTTGTCCAGGATGCCATGCATATAAGTCCCCCAGCAGGTGGCGGAGCGATAGTAACCATCGGGCTCACCAGTCTCCTCCGCCGGATAATTGAGCGGTTGCGATATAGAGGGCCCGCTATCTGTCTGCCCCATGTGGATCTCATATCCTTCACAGACCGGCCCCTGCTCATGTCCAAAACGAAAAGTTCGCCGGACGGTCGTCTTATCCTTGACCAGGGTCGTCCGGACGGGCAGAAGGCCAAGCCCTTCCACAGTACGTGGCTCACTTTCCACACCAAAGGGGTCGGAGACGGTCAGCCCCATCATCTGATACCCGCCGCAGATACCTACCACAATGACGCCCGCAGCCTCAGCCCGCAGAATGGCCTGGTCTAACCCCCGATCCCGAAGAAACAGCAGATCACTGATCGTATTCTTGCTGCCCGGCAGGACGATCATATCCGCATGGCCCAGCTGTGCAGGATCGGCAGTATAGAATACATGCAGCGGCTCGGTCCTTTCGAGCGACATAAAGTCCGTAAAGTTTGACAGGTGCGGCAGCCGGACGACGGCAATATTGAACGCCCCGGCCTTATGAACATGCGCCTTGCTTTCCAGGGCAACAGAGTCCTCTTCTTCGATATGGATATCTCTGTAGAAAGGCAGTACGCCGACAACGGGCGTGCCGGTCAATTCCTCCAGTTGCCGCCGCCCCTCTTCGAAGAGACGGCTGTCACCCCTGAACTTATTGATGATGACGCCACGGACGAGTGCCTTTTCCTCCGGTGGCAGCAGGGCCAGCGTACCGTATACGCTGGCGAATACGCCTCCCCTGTCGATGTCCGCTATCAGGTATACATCTGCCCCGGCATGCAGCGCCATCCGCATATTAGTGATGTCTCTTTGTCGAAGGTTAAGCTCAGAGATACTGCCGGCCCCTTCCAGCACAATGGGATGGTACTGGAGCGCGAGCCGGTCATAAGCGTCTTTCACCTCTCCCCACAATGCGGCGCGGTTATTCCCCATGAAATACTCATACGCCGATTGATGACCCGCCGGCCGGCCGTGTAATACCAGCTGCGCATGGCGGTCACTGGTAGGCTTTAGCAGGACAGGGTTCATATCGCTGCTGCAGGGAATGCCGGCAGCCTCGGCCTGCACAGCCTGCGCCCTTCCGATCTCCCGCCCGTCCGGCGTGACATAACTGTTGAGCGACATGTTCTGTGCCTTGAAAGGGGCAGGACGATGGCCGTCCTGGAGGAGGATACGACAAAAGCCTGCAGTGATAACGCTCTTTCCGACATCGGAAGCAGTGCCGACAAACATAAGCGGGCGAAGCGGCGAATCGGGCATTTGCACTAGCTGATGGGTGAAGAATAATTTTCAATATGAATGTCAGTAGGCCGGCAGCAGTTGGCCATTCGCTGTAGCTTTTCGTACAGGGCATCGGTCTGCCCGGGACGGGCCAGCAGGCCGATGATCGTGCCGGAATGGGCAACCATAAGGCCCGCCTGCGCGTCGAGGGCCAGTGCATGATACTCATGAAAACGGGGCAGCCTGACGATTGCCTGGTTGTATACGGCACTGCCGGTGATACAGTCGAATATCCCGGCGTAATCTTTTTCCGCTGCCCTGTGCAGGAACCGGCGCAGCAATCCGTCAAAGAACCAGGGGGCGTCGTCCGCATACGGTCTTACCAGATCCAGCGTGCTGACCTCGCGGTCCGGCGCTGCATCGAAATACAAGAGGGTTAGCGGCGGAAGGGGAATAGACCGCTCGGCAACACCGGTATCCTGTTTGAACAGCACCACGTCGGATGACAGACAGGGATCGGTGGGCTCTACCTGTGCAGCGATGCGATACAGATCTTCCGGCGTGAAGCCGGTGCGGAGATAATCATTGACGACATACAGAACGCTGAGTACATCGGCAGAGCTGGAAGAAAGCCCCTTGCCCCACGGAATATTTGACCGAAGGCGCAGCGATTTTCCGGCAAGACGTTTCATACGATGGTCCTCGGGTGGCAGAAAAAACGACAACGCCTTGCAAACTTTTGGCGGAAGGACGTCATCGTCCATTTCAAGGACGTCATCGTCGGGCCCGTCGTCAAGAATAGCCTCCGAGCACAGCGTACTGGAAGGCAATCCGCTGACCAGGAACGATGACCGGTCCGGAAGAACACCCTGCATCAACTCTCCTATGCGGGAATATATTTTGACGGAATAGCGCATGTAATGGCTGCAAACATAATAAAAAAGGGCGGCCCGCTTCCTTATTTACAAATGTTACCTTTAGGCCATGAAATCTCAGTTGCTTATTGCTGCCTCCCATAGCGGCGCCGGTAAGACCACGGTGACGCTGGGCCTCTTGCGGGCCTTGCGGCGGAAAGGTTACAGCATACAGCCGTTCAAATGCGGTCCGGACTTCATCGATCCTATCCATCATAGCACGGCAGCCGGCCGGGATAGCATTAACCTGGACCGCTACATGATGAGCGACGCGCATATCAGGCACCTCTATGACCATTACTCGGCCAACGCAGATGTGTGTATAACGGAAGGGGTCATGGGCCTGTTCGACGGCGCGGTGAAGAGCATGGGTAGCAGTGCGGATCTGGCGAAACGGCTGGGATTACCGGTCATTCTTATCCTGAATGCAAAAGCCATGGCCTATACCGTGGCACCTGTCCTGTACGGCTTGAAAAAATTCGACCCCGACTTGCATATCGCGGGCGTGATCTTCAATTTCGTGGAGACAGCCAGCCACTACCGGTTATTGCAGGAAGCCTGCGAAGACGTCAGAGTGCCCGCGTTGGGTTATTTACCGGCGAATAAAAAACTGAAGATCCCTTCCAGGCACCTGGGACTGGATACCAGCGACGCCGATGCCGCCATAGAGGCGGCGGCCGATCATATCCAACGACATTTGGACCTTGCTCATCTGCTGGCAGCGACGCGGGTGGACAACGATCCGGCGATGAGACAAACGACGGCCGATCCGGCAACAGCCGAGACGGGCCACCCGGCGACACCCGGACGCCGGACCGTCCTGGTAGCCAGAGATGCAGCCTTTCATTTTCTGTACCCGGAAAATATCCGCCGTCTTCAACAATGGGGTGACATCCACTATTTCAGTCCGCTGGAATCGGCGCAGTTGCCGGTGACGGCTGACCTGCTCTACCTGCCGGGAGGGTACCCGGAACTATATCTCCCCCGGTTGGCCGGCAATGTTCCTTTGCTGGATCAGCTGCGGGCCTATGCGATGGCAGGCGGCAGGATCATCGCGGAATGCGGAGGCATGATGTATCTCGGCCGCAGCATTGCAGACGAAACGGGCAACGCGTATCCGATGGCGGGCATCCTCGACATCGCCACCGGCATGCAACGAAAGCGGCTAAGCCTGGGCTACAGGACGGTCTTGTTGCCCGGCGGCACAGCGAAGGGACACGAATTCCATTATTCACAGTTCGAAGGACAGGGCAACGACGCTCTTATGCCCAGGGAGGCATACAACGCCGCGGGCCATCGCGTGGACGTTCCTTTCTTCCATACGCCCTCCCTGATGGCCAGTTATATGCACCTGTATTGGGGAGAAGAAATGGGGTTCATGGAAAATTGGCTGAATGGTAAAGTCTGATAACGCTACACCCCAAAGATATTCTTATCCAGGTAGTCGTTCCTGAATTTCCCTTTGGGGTCGTAATGCCGTAACAATTCCTGAAAATCGGACATTCTTTTGTACAGGGATTGCAGGCGCTGGTGAGAGACGGTAAACAGCTTGCCCCAGTGGGGCTTGGCATGAAAAGGCGCCAGTTGTTCTTCGATCAGGGGCAATACCTTACTGACGGCCGGCCAGTCCGGCTTCCAGGTAAAATGCAGTGTAGTGCTGGGTTGATGATAACAAGGGCTCATCCATAGATCATCTGCGGCAATACAGCGGATCTCAGAGATCAACAGATGAGGGGACACCTTATCGCGCAGTTGTTCGACTGCCTTGATAGCAGCATAGGAGTATTCCCGCGGAACGAAGTACTCCGTCTGCAGTTCTTTTCCGCTGCTGGGAGTGAAGCCCATCTTAAAATGCGGCAGACGTTCATGCCAGGGTCCCGGCACCCCCATTTGCGGAGTACAATTTTCCGCCGAAATATCCCGGATGGGATGCAGGTTCTTCGTAGCGGCAGTGGCGCCAAAAAACTCGTGCTGCTGACCGAAGGCAGCGCCCTCTCCTACCCTGCTCTTGATCCATACTTCGCTGACATCCCCTTTCAGCCAGTCGGTGAACAGGCTGACGCTATACCCTGCCGACATGATCTCTTCGAAATGATGTTGCAGTTGCTGTATGGGCAGGTTCTCATATACATACTGGCGCACCTGGTAAGTCGGCTGAACGGCAAGCGTCATTTTGGTAATCACGCCCAGGCCACCGAGATTGATGACGGCGCCGGTGAACTGCTCACTGTTCTTCTCCCGGGAGAAGCTCACGGTATCTCCCGCGGCAGTGATGAACTCAAAAGCCTTGACTGCACTGGAAAGATTGGCATTGTTGACCCCTGATCCGTGCGTACCGGTGATACAGCCGCCGGCAACGGAAATATGCGGCAGCGAAGCCAGGTTATGCAGCGCATAGCCATTATCCTCCAGAAAAACAGCCAGTTCCCCATACCGGATACCTGATTCCACCGTCACCGTCTGGCGGTGCTTGTCCAGGGCTATCACTTTATTCATGGGGAGGAGGGATACCAGGTGATGGCTGGAATCGGCTATGTTGTTGAAACAATGCCGGGTACCCAGTACCTTCATCCGGTCATATTGCCTGATCAGCGCCCTGGTCGCTTCTACCGAAGTAGCGGGCTGCAGATTGGAAGTGCTGTACGTATAATTACCCGCCCAGTTTTTCAGTTTATTATCCTGGGCAAGATCGATCAGTGGAGTCAATGCGGTTCCGGCCATCATAACGGAAGATAGTTTGAGAAAAGTTCTTTTTTTCATACAGCGCAGTTGGAACAGACAAGTTACACTAATTTTAAAAAATATCTCCGTTCTTGTCCTATTTTGGTCCGGCCCGATTGACAAGGTTGCATTATTCACTAAAAACATTTTTTATGAATCAGTTTCTGATCCTGGTAAGAGGCAGCGATCATTCGGTCCTCTCTCCTGAACAAACACAAAAGCGGATGGAACTCTTCGGCGAATGGGTCCAAAATGTGCTGACCGGGCGCTATGTCGCCGGGGCGCCGCTGGAGGATACAGATGCCCGCCTCCTGACCAGCAAAAATGAAGTATTGACCGACGGCCCCTTTCTGGAATCGAAGGAAATGATTTCCGGCTATTTCATTATTAGTGCCAATGACATCGGGGAAGCAACGGAATTGACTAAACAATGCCCTCTGCTGGGGCAGTTCCGGCTGGAAGTCCGCCGGCTAAAACCTATGTGATAATAATTTGCCTATGTCTTCTGCAAAAGAAGTACAGACATTGGTCGACCATCTTTTCCGCCATGAGGCCGGGAGGATGGTCGCTATTTTGACCCGTATATTCGGCATCCATAACCTGGAACTGGCGGAAGATGTATTGCAGGATACCCTGCGCCAGGCACTCGAAGACTGGAGCCTGGGCGCCGTACCGGACAATCCTTCGGGCTGGCTCATGGTAGTAGCCAAACGTAAGGCGATCAATGCGATCAGGCGCGAACGCCTGCAACGCTCTTTCGCCTCCGATATGGATGTCTTGCTGAAATCCGAATGGACTGCCGCCTATACCATGGACCAGGTATTTCTCGAGGACGAGATCAGGGACAGCCAGCTCCGGATGATCTTTACCTGCTGCCATCCGGCCCTGCCAATGGAAAGCCAACTGGCCCTTACATTAAAGACCCTTTGCGGTTTCAGCATTGCCGAGATCGCCACTGCCTTTCTGACAACCGAATCCACTATTAATAAAAGACTCTACCGCGCGAAGGAAAAGATCCGGCAGGAACTGATCTCCTTCACCGTACCGGCCGGGCAAAGCCTGCTGACGAGATTGGATGCCGTTCTGCTGGTCATTTACCTACTCTTCAATGAAGGATATAATTCATCCGGCGACAACCCGGTAATCCGCCAGGACCTATGCCTGGAAGCCATTCGGCTGGCCATGCTGCTGACGGAGAAGACTGTGACGAATGTACATCCTCCCGTCTATGCCTTACTGGCCTTGATGTGTCTGCATTCCGCCCGTTTCGAGGCCCGGATCGACAACTATAACAGCCTGATCGTACTGGAAGAACAGGACCGCAGGCTTTGGAACCAACAACTCATTACCCGGGGATTACAATTCCTGTTGCAAAGTGCAGGCGGCGAATCGGTAACAGCCTGGCACCTTGAGGCCGCCATCGCTGCAGAGCATTGTATCTCTCCGGATTTCGAATCCATCAACTGGAATAAGATCTATGACTATTATATCGCCCTCGAAAAATTGAAGCCGTCTTCCGTCATCAAGCTTAACCTTGCTATTGTTACCGCAAAGAAAAATGGGCCCCGGGCAGCCATCAGCCTGCTACACGAATTGGAGAAGCACCGGGCCCTCGATAGTTATTACCTTTTATACGCTGCCCTCGGAGAATTTTATCAACAGGTTGGACAGGCGCCGGAAGCCCATGCTTATTTTCGACAGGCGCTGTCGCTGACTAAGTCGGCAGCCATCAGGGAAGCCCTCGAAAAGAAGATGAACCGGTAAAAAAGCCGTACCTTCCCGCCCTTGAGAAAGTCGGCCGCCATATTATTTTTATCCTTGCTGCTCTTTAATTTCGTCGGCTATAGGCTCTGGCTATTTTGTGCCCAGGCCAGGGCCGCCCGGATGCTGACAGTCGCCGTAGACAAGGGTGATTATGACAGCACTGATCTTATTACCATCACTATCCCGGTCAACATCCCCTATCTCTGTGACTGGCCCGAATTCCGCAGGGTCGACGGAGAGATCGAGTTCGGCGGTAAAATTTACCGGTTTGTAAAGAGAAAAGTTTTTAACGGCCAGATGATCCTGTTGTGTCTGCCTGACGAAAATAAGACGCAATTGCAGGTCGCGGGCAATGATTTTTTCAAATCAGTGAACGATCTTTCCAGTGCCCCGGCCGGCAAAAAACAAAGTACGGCTCTTTCCACGTTTAAAGCACTTCCTGTTGATTATGATGATCAGCATCCTGTATGGATGCTTGGCTCGATGAGCAGCCTGATTATCTATGCGCCGCCGGTCGATCAGACCCGGTGGCCATCTCCCTCTTATGCCATTCCCGGGCAGCCTCCCGAGACAAGGACGGCCTGATATCCTTTTACTGTTATTACTACTTGTTTCCTTGTTGGCTATCCCTAACAGTGCCGGCATATTTTTTCATTTTAATGTTATATGTCTTATGAGATTGAGATCAATCTTTACAAAACTGCTATGCATTTTCACTTTATTATCTATAACCGTATTACTTTTTGCCAACACTAAAATTGGCACTGGAGAGTTTACCGGAAGTATTACCAACAAAGCAACCGGCCAGCCCATTGCCGGAGCCACTATTTCTATCCCGGATCTCAAGATCACGGCCATTGCAGATAAAGAAGGGCATTATGTAGTGAGTCAATTGCCCAAAAGCAGCTATTTGATCCAAGTGACAGCGATAGGCTTTGCGGGATTGACAGAGACCGTCGATTTTGCCACCACCAGCAAACTCAATTTTCAGTTGGCCCCCTCCTGGAATATGCTGGCAGACGCTGTAGTGACTTCCCTGGGCAATACCACCAGTAAGCTGCGAACGCCCATACCGGTTACCGTGGTTACGCATAATATGCTAATCCAGCAGTCTTCAACCAATGTGATCGATGCCATTGCACTACAACCGGGATTAAATGAAATCACGGAAGGGCCGGGCATTTCAAAACCGGTGATCAACGGCTTTGGCTACAACCGGGTACTGACTTTGCTGGATGGTCAGCGACAGGAAGAATTTCAGTGGGGGGACGAGCATGGGGTGTTGATAGACCCTTATAACGTTTATGACGCCGAAATTATCAGGGGGGCAGCTTCCCTTCAGTATGGCTCCAATGCCATTGCAGGTGTCATCAATTTCAAAACACAGCCCAGCCCTGAAAATGGAACCATACGGGGCAATTGGCAGTCGGAGTACCAGAGCAATAACGGATTGATAGGAAACTCCGTCACCCTGGGGGGAAATAACAACGGCTTTATTTGGGATCTGAGAGGAAGTTACGAATTGGCACATTGTTTTTGGGACCCGAAAGACGGCTATGTATGGGGTACGGCATTTACCCAAAGTAATCTTGCTGCAACTTTTGGAGTAGACAGAAGCTGGGGTTATTCCCGGCTGACCCTTAGCGCTTTTCACCGCCAGGTAGAAGTACCCGATGGCAATCGGGACAGCGCAACGGGACAGTTTGCATTTGATCAGGCGCTCCCCAATGGGCAATCCATTGTAGCAAAATCCAATTTCCTCTCTTACTCGCCTACGATCCCACAATACCAGGTGCTGCAACATGACAGGCTTTGGTGGCAAAATAGTATAGATCTTGGCAAGGGAAGGGTTATAGCCGATATTGGTTATACGCAGAGCAGACGTCGCGAAGCAGTAGATTCCGCCTTTGTCGGACAAGCACATATGTTTGTACATGATATCCCTTACTCGTTCAAGTATCAGACCGTTAATGCACAAACAGGCTTGAAATTAACGACAGGCATTAACGGCATGTATGAATTCCAGAAAAATTTTGCGGAAGCTCCAACACCTTATATCTCTGTCTTCCTGATACCCAACTATACCGATCTTGATCTTGGGGCATATGGCATTCTTGAAAAGGATTTTAAGCGCCTGACGCTCAGCGGCGGACTACGATATGATGTCAGGCATATTGTCGGACAACCCATGTATCTCCTGAATATCAACACGCCGCAACAAGAGCAGGTTCCGGCAGCAACGCCCGGCGCTTACGACCAGTTCACGGCCTTCAACAACACCTATACGGGACTATCCGCAAGTATCGGCGCTACCTATCAATTCCCCGGTCATCAATACATAAAACTAAACTTCGCCAAATCCTATCGCGCCCCTTCCATCAATGAATTGAGCAGCAATGAATTGTCGCCGGGCTCTAATGCCTTCGAATTAGGAAACCTGAACCTCAAAGCGGAACATGGATATGAGATCGATTTTGCTTATGGCAATAACGGGTCAGACGTCAATTATGAATTGGGTGGCTATTATAATTATATCAACAACTTCATATTTTCCGACCGCCTCGGCAGTGTAAATGGCGGCGATTCCATCCTGGTAGGGGAACCTGTTTTTCAATATGTGGCTAATAACGCTATCAGTGCCGGCATCACCGCAACTTTGAATATACATCCTTCCGCTGTCAGATGGTTGGAATGGAACAATGGTTTTACCTATTCCTATTCTTACTTTCCCGGGCAGGCCGATTCGACACAACATATTCCCTTTACGCCTGCCCCGCGGTGGACCTCTACCTTCAAATTCAGGCTGAACGATCAACCCCATTCGGTTCTGAGCGCAGCGTATGTTTATTTCGGATTTGCGAAATACTGGGCGCAGAATAATATTTACAGCGCCTTATATACAGAGTTACCTTCTTTCGCCTATACATTATTTAATACGGGACTCGGGATGAATTTTGTAAACCCGATCAATAAACATGTCGTTTGCACCTTCATGGTCAACTGTACGAACCTGTTCAACATCGCTTATGTAGATCATTTAAGCCATAACCAATATTTTTTGGCATACAACGGAGGCACTATAGCTACAGTTACTCAACAGAGTCAGGGTATTTATAATATGGGGAGGAATATCGGGCTCAAACTCGTTGTCCCTTTCGATTTTACGCGCAGCAAATAAAATCCAAGCCCCGGCCTCGCCTGTTCAGGCGTGCCGGGGTTTATTTCAAAAATACTTACCTTTGCTGTTATGGCAAATCCATGCGAACATCTCAGCGCTATCACCGACGTCAAGACCGCCAAAGAATACGTCTGTGAGGAATGTGTCAGGCTACACAAGAAATGGCTGCACCTGCGCACCTGTCAGACTTGCGGCGTCACCCTATGCTGTGACGACTCACCGCAGCGGCATATGACGGCACATTATCATAAAACCCACCACCCGGTGATATCTTCATCAGAGCCCGGCGAACGGTGGCTTTGGTGTTACCCGGACCAGCAGGTAGCCGAATATTGACCGGATAGCCCGCTGCTAACTCAGGATTTTTGCGCCTTATCCCTGCGCAAGGCCGTCACCTGAATCTCAATTTTCATTTTCGGATCAGCCAGACCAGCTGCGATCATCGTAGCCGCCGGACGTATAGTACCGAAATATTGGCGCAGGATCGGCCAGCAGGACGGGAAATCCTTTGCATCAGGAAGGATATACATGACGCGGACGACATCCTCCAGACTGGCATTGGCCTCCTGTAAGGCAGATCGGATATTTTTCAGGCACTGTTCTGCCTGTTCAGTGACATCATCGGAAATGGTCATCGTGGCGTAATCAAAACCCGTCGTGCCGGACACGAAAACCCAATCACCATCGACGACCGCCCTGGAATATCCCATCTGTTCTTCAAAAACAGAACCCGAACTGATTAGATAGCGATCCATATGTACCTCCATATTATTTAATCACTTCAATTCTCACAGGTCCTAATAACCCGGAAGATTCCAAACCATTCCCAGGATCGGGATTGACATAGGCAGATGTCTTTTTTTCACCCGCGGGCAGCATGCTATCTCCGACCAGCCGGTTCACCCACGTGTTCACTACCTTCACTTCCAAACTGTTCGCGCCGGGTTTAATAGCCCTGGTAATATCCAATTGGTAAGGAGGCGTCCATACGCCACCAATCTCTATTCCATTGACAGTTACTTTTGCAATAGCCTTTACCATACCCAGATCAAGCACATACTTTTCGCCTTTCACTATTGGACCCGCATCAAAAGTAGTGAGGTAAAATGCAGTCCCGGAATAATATTTTATACTATCATTGGGATGTAACGACCAATCAGTCAATGTACTGAATACAACAGGTTTATCAGGGCCCCGCATTTTATGGTCAAATTTGACTATCCAGGGCTTTGTCATCTCTATTGTCCTTTCCGGTCCGGGAAAGTTCGGTTTCGAAGTATCACCTTTTATCGCATCGTTCCTGAAAATGATAAAAGCACTTTCAAATGGTGCCAATGTCAATGGCACCGATGTGGTGGTCGATGTTTGATGAAAGGATGGCAGGTCACGGACACTACCCGTAACGGCATTCCACCATTCCGGCTGTTTCCTGGCAATCCGGAATGCTGCAGTAATATTAACGGTGCTGTTTTTTTGATTGGATATAAAATAGATCGCCCCACCCCGGATGGCCCTATGAGTAAATAATACAGAATCACTTTGAGTTATCCTACAGTCAGGGATAAGGTTGATCAAATCGAAGGCTTGCTGCATATCCATTCCGCTGATCACCATTCCCTTTCCATAATGGTTAACTTTTGTCACTGTTCCATCGATTTTACCCCATAGCTCATCGGCGATCATCCGAACCTGGCGATCTGACGAGGGGTAGTTTTGCAAACTTGGAGACCTGTCCGGCTTGGGCCCCAGAATGACGGCGCCCTGTTGCACAAGATCTTTTAGCTTCATCAATAATGCAGGGCGTATGGTCTCCAGCTTCGGCAGGACTAAAATGCTATAGCTTATCCCATTCGGCAATACCAGCCTTCCATCTTTGACGGATATCCTGTTCTCTAAAACTTCTGCGTTAATATAGTCATAAGAGTACCCTTGTGGAAGAGCCGGGTCTGTTATCCCTGTCATTTTAGGTGCATCCTCGCCGATAAAATAAGCCGCATCGGCCACGTATCTTCCCTGCTGTAACATCATATCACAGCGTTTTAAATACTTTAACACAATATCCATATCAAAGAACCAGGTATTCAACCTGTTAAACTCGACGCTAAACCACGCATCCAATCCTGGCAAAGGAGAATCTTTCGGCTGGTGGATGTATACATGTAACAAAGTGTTGTTGATCCCTTCTGTAAAAAAACGGTCCCCCCGCTGCTTGAACATTGCAGGGTAACGATAAAAAGGCCTCCCGGCAGCGGTGAATGATTCTGCCGAGACCTTGTTCTTACCATAAATATGCGCTGAAGAAGAGGCAGCCCGGTTCTCTATGTCCCCCAGATCACCTTCACTCCAAAACTCTCCGCCTACCTCGTCCGACTGACCGCCATATTGCAAAAACTCACCCGGGTACCCCCAGTGCCCATAGTTCTCCAGCCAGGTCGTCAAACCATTTTTGTGGCTTATATCCCTTAACCCGCCTACATATTTATAGGAAACATCATCTGCAACCAACCGCCTCAGATCCCATAGGAAACGGTCAGAAATATCCTCGCTTCCTACTACCTTTCCCTGCAAAACCGGGATATAGGGTACAGGATCATAATGATACTGCTGTGTAAACTCATTCACCAGGTCATCCGTCCAGTTTTGACTGCCCGTCTCATAACTGTCCTCAACAGTAACCTTCCAGGTCTTGCGATCCTCGGGAGGGATGCGCCGCAGGATCTGGCCTAAAAAGGCATCAAAATGCTGCGCTACATGCTGCTTACTCATTTTGTCGATCTCTAAACCGGTGCCCTCCGGGGCGGCAGGGGAATTGTGAACATTGGTGGGCGACATTCCGCTTCGTTCGATGATCCAGGTTCCGGCCGGCACATGCCATTTCAATGTACCATCGGCAGCCATGAAGGATGAAATATCGATAACCTTTGCCGGATCGATGATATAGTCTGATGCTTCTTCCGGTTGTGGCAACCATTGATAATCCTTCCAGAACGGGTGCGGCGTGGGCCACATCTTGGCCAGGGTCTTTTCGATATAATTTTCGACAACCGGCGTTGCAGACAACCTTAGTTCGGAAATGTCACAGTTGTCCGATATACGGGTCAGCACTACTCTGAAATCAGTGGCAGTAGTCGCCGGAATCGAGAAAGCGGCCGGGCCGAAAGGGATGAATCCCACATTCAATGCACTATTGGTCCGGTCAATGGTAAAATGCTTTATAGTGGTGTATCCACTGTCAGCTTTAGCCTGAATGTCACCTTCCAGGTATACGGTTTTACGTACAGGTGTAATCACGACGCTCCGGACCGTATAAGCTACGTCGGTATGTATATCTACAGAAAACGGCTGCCCCTTATTTAAATGTATAGCCGTGGCCTCGTTCTGATCCATCAGGTTAGAAAGGGAATCTATGGCGGGTACAGAAGATAGCGCAGGCTTCAAACGGCTTATATCCGCATCGAAATCATCCGCCACGGGATAGGCCAGCACTTTTACATCCTGGAATTCTTTCTGTGGTTGATCCAGTTTTTGATCAAATGCCAACGGGCCTTTTATCATTACCTGTGAAGAGGTAAGATAGCGCATGGATTGTTCAGGCTTGACCCATGGCCCTCCTGATTGGCTCCAGCCCGGCCCGTTGAAAATACCTATCTGGATGTTCAAACGAGTTGCCGTTTTAAGCGCCGTATGCAATATATCCCACCATTCATCGGAAAATAATTTTACTTTCCCATAAGGGATGCCGTCTAAACCGATATTGCCGATAAATGCCCTGTTAATACCCACCTTCTTCATCGCCTCCAAATCCTTGATCACCCCTTCTTTTGAAATATTATCAGAGATCCAATACCAGTATACGCTGGTTTGAATGGAATCCGGAATATGTATAAAGCGGCTTTCAAGGGTTCCGATCCCATTTTGACCTTTGGAAAAGGTCGTCACTCCAAATAAAAAAAACAATGAAAAACAGATTGGCTTTAATGAGATCATATGGTTGTAGCTAAATATACTGCTGCAAGGCAAGCGCCTGATTGTGCTGTTCGTCTTTGGCGGCGTAGAGCAAGGTGACATCCCGATGAATCCGAAGCAAAGCGTGTAATTCGGAAAGGGCCGCTGAATCTTTCAGTTCCATTTTATACCTGGTGCAGAATTCTTTCCATTTTTCCGGCTCGTGATTGAACCAGTTCCTCAATTCAGTGGAGGGTGCGATCTCTTTCAACCAAAGATCGATATGCGCCTTTTCTTTACTGATCCCGCGGGGCCAAAGGCGGTCAACCAGAATACGAAAGCCGTCGGTTTTAGCGACGGGCTCATATATTCTTTTTATTGTTACAGCCATCAGGAGGGTTGCCGGTAATTCGGTCCGCCTTCTTTAACTTCTTTAATATTCAGCGGATTCGTCCCCAGCACTTTGCCCTGCAACGCAGCCATAGCCTGTTTCGCCTGATCATCCTGCTTCATCTCAACGATTCCCTTTCCCTTGCTTAGACCAGAGAGCGGGTCAATGATGATTTTTGTATAGTCCACCCACCCAAATGGGTTAAAAAGCCGCTGAAGATCAAACTTGTCGAAATGGCGTGGAAGGCCAGATATTGTCATTCGCATAGGACAAATATATACTGCATTTCAACATAACCGGACGCTCCGTGTACATATCCGAACAGTTTCACCGCTGAAAAGTTCTCAAGTGATTGATAATAAGCATATTGCAACATTGGCATTTTCCTCGCTGCAATGGAATATGTTTAAGACCTATTTCATCGTCACCTGGCGCAACCTGACCAGGCACAAGTTGTATTCTGCGATCAATATTATCGGGCTTGCCACCGGTATGGCGGCCTGCATCGTGATCCTGCTGAGCCTTATGGCAATAAAGGCAGCGGCGAATAATCCTGTAAAGAGCCTGAGGACCGAGTAACAATCCCCCCATAAGGTCTAGGAAGTCTTTGCCGCTTTCATATCCTTTTGCCCCCACTCCTCAATAACACGCATAACCGGGAGTAACGACTCGCCGTATGCGGTCAATTTATACTCGACCCGAACAGGCATTTCGTCATAAACGAATCGTTCAATGAATTTGTCTTCCTCCAGCTCCCTTAATAAATTCGCCAACGACTGCTTACTGATGTCCGGAATAGCTCTTTGCAGTGTAGAGAACCGATTCACTTTTCTGCTGATCCCATTAATCAGCAAAACCTTCCAGGCGCCGCCGACGCGGTTCAAGAAATGCGTAACGCCGCAATCATGCGGATTCAGGTTATTCTTCTTTCGTCTGTACTTCATAGTCTTACATTTTCTACCTGGTCAAAATATATTGACCCAAGCGGATAAACTCGATAATATAATAGCTTTGACGCCTCAAAGATAAAAATAGTTCACCATGGCAAATACACCAAAGAAGATTACAACCGACAAGTCAGTATCGGGCTATTGGCGTGTCACCTTGACCAACCCACCGATCAACGCAATCGACGACAGCATGTACGATGAATTCTACGATCTTGTTGAAGAGATAGTGGCCGAACCGACATTAAAGATCGTGACATTTTCCAGCGGCAACCCGGATTTCTACATCGCCCACTACAGCACTGCCGAACCGCGTAGTCGTTTTGGCAAGCCGCGATGGATTGAAGCAGCGACGAAGCTCGCAAAAAGCGATGTTATTAGCGTAGCTGTCATCAACGGCCGCGTCCGCGGTGGCGGCTGTGAATTCACGATGGCTATGGACATCCGGTTTGCCAGCCTCGAAAAGGCAGTCTTTGGCCAACCCGAAGTAGGAACCGGCCTGATCCCCGGTGGCGGCGCGTTGCAAAGACTACCGTTATTGGTTGGTCGTTCCAGGGCGATAGAAATTATCCTGGGCGGGAATGACTATGACGCCGCCACCGCTGAAAGATGGGGCTGGATCAATCAAGCCGTTCCGGAGTCGCAACTTCATGATTTAATCACGACATTTGTTCGTCGCATCCTGTCCTTCGACAAGCAAGCCCTCAGTACCTGCAAGGCAATTCTCAACAACACAGGCTTGCCCGATCCCGCGCAACTGCAATCCACCGAAGACACCTTCTTTACAACCTTTGGATGGCCAGGTGCAAAAGAGCGCCTTCCAAAACTTCTTGCCCACGGCATCGGCAAGGCCGGCGATTTTGAATTGAACCTGGGGCGCAACCTTGGCGACTTCAACAAGTAAACGCATTACCCAACTTAAAGTAAGGCGAACTGGTCATCGATTTTGCTGAACAAGGGTTTAACAAAAAAAGAAAGGTGCGATATCGCACCTTTCTTTTATACGTGTCACGAAGTGAGGTTTCGAGCGGATTCGAACCGCTGTAAAAGGTTTTGCAGACCTCTGCCTAGCCACTCGGCCACGAAACCATACCGTAAGAACACCTCCAAGATAATCTAAAAAACTGGATCTCTTTGAACGGGCTCTGCCCGTTCGGGGGAGTTCTACCCTCTGTCAAAATCGGCCCCGTTATTTGGGGCCGTATTTTTTTGGGCAGGTGCGAAATTAAGATAATTTTGGGAAGTAGGAAAAAAATAGAGCAATATTATGCAAGCAATCGCAGAAAGTGAGCTAATTATCAACGATCGGGGGGCTATCTACCACCTCGACCTCCGTCCCGAAGAACTGGCAACTACGGTATTGACTGTCGGCGACCCGGACCGGGTAGCAAAGGTCAGCCAACACTTCGATTCGATCGAACACCGGCGGCAACACCGCGAATTTGTCTCGCATACCGGCAAAATAGGGAAGAAAAGGATGACGGTGGTCTCTACGGGTATCGGTACCGACAATATCGATATTGTACTGAACGAACTGGATGCACTGGTAAACATCGATTTTGGTACCCGATCGATCAAACCTGAACTGACCCATCTCACCATCATCCGGATAGGAACGTCCGGAGCTTTACAAAAAGACATCCCCGTGGATGGGTGGGTGGCCTCCACCCATGGACTGGGCATCGACAACCTGCTGAACTTCTACCGGTATGAGCCTAACGAAGAAGAAGCAGCGATCCTGCACTCCTTCTCGACCCAGACACAGTTGCACCACCGGTTGGCACAACCTTATATCAGTGGCGCCAGCGGTTCGCTGCTACGTCATTTCACCGAAGGGTTCCACCAGGGTATCACTGTGACATGCCCGGGTTTCTACGGGCCGCAGGGAAGGATGCTGCGCCTCGGACTGAGCCAGCCGGAACTGATCGACCGGCTGACAGGCTTTTCCTATGGCCCGCACCGGATCTCGAATTTCGAAATGGAGACGGCCGGGATCTATGGCCTGGGCAAGATGCTTGGACATTCCTGTCTAAGCCTCAGCGCTATCGTTGCCAACCGGGTGCTAAAGCAATTTTCCCGGGACGGAGATGCCACCGTGGAACGATTGATCAGGACAACGTTACAGATAGTCGAAGGGCTATCCTAAAGGCCAAAACGCCAGAAAAAATAGCTATTTTTGTCCATCATTATGAACAAACTGCACTTTTTCAAATACCAGGGCACCGGTAACGACATGATCATCCTGGACAACAGGAACTGGAGCTATACCTCGCTGACGCAAGAACGCATCCGGTTGCTGTGCGACCGACGCTTTGGTATCGGGGCAGACGGGCTAATGCTGCTAAACCCGCATACCGGTTATGATTTCGAAATGAAGTATTACAACGCTGACGGCCGGGAAAGCTCGATGTGCGGCAACGGCGGCCGCTGCCTGGTAAAATTCGCCTATGATCAGGGTATCCACAAGAATGAATATAGTTTCATCGCGGTAGACGGACCTCACCTCGCGGAAATCGACGACAAAGGGATCGTCAGCCTGAAAATGAAGGACGTACCCCGGATCGATGAATACCATGGCGATTTCATCCTGGATACCGGATCACCGCATTATGTGAAAATGGTATCGGAGGTCATGGATATCGACGTTTACCACAAGGGCATGGATATCCGCTATAGCAGCGAATTCGCCAAAGAAGGGATCAATGTAAACTTCGTCGAGCAACGGCGCCCCGACGAGATCATCGTCAGGACCTACGAAAGAGGGGTGGAAGATGAGACCCTTTCCTGCGGTACCGGCGTTACGGCCAGCGCCCTGGCCAGCTATCACAATGAAGTAGGGTATAATTACGTCAAGGTGATCACCAAAGGGGGAAAATTGACAGTGCGGTTCGACCGGACAGGAAGTAATTCGTACGAAAATGTCTGGCTGTGCGGGCCTGCCGTTAAAGTGTACGAGGGGAGCATAGAGAATTGATAACCCATGCCGGCGGCCAGAACGACCAGCCGGCCATCCGAAACAACGCCCATGATCCAGTTTTTTAAGAATGTCAACTACCAGACCGTCGAAGTCGACCGGCCGGAGCAAGGTACCTGGGTCAACATCCTGCCACCGCTGAAACAACAGGAATTCAGCAACCTCGCTGAGGAGCTCGACATCCCCCTCGACTTCCTCACCGACTCCCTGGACATCGACGAAAGAGCGCGGTTCGAGGAATATGATAATGTCAAGCTGATCGTTATCAAGACGCCTACAGAGAACAACTCCTTTAACGAAAGCGACGCCTACTATATCACCATCCCTATCTGTATCATCCTTACCCACCATCAGATCGTCACGGTGAACTCGTTCGAAAACGGCGCCATTAAAAAATTCCTGAATACCTTTCAAAACCGTCATGAGGATAAGAAGAACATGATGGTGCTGAAGATCTTCGAGAAGATCACCCAGACCTATATGGAATTCCTCAAAGAGATCAACCAGCGTCGCAACCTGATGGAGCAGAAACTGTACGCCTCTAACCGAAATGAAGAACTGCTCGAACTGATGAAGATCCAGAAAAGTATGGTGTACTTCGTGACAGCCCTCCGATCGAACGAAATGCTACTGCTCAAACTCGCGCGTACTAATTTTCTCGGGCTCACCGACGATGAAAAAGAACTGCTGGACGATATGGCGGTAGATATGTCGCAGGCGCTGGAAATGGCCAACATTTACACCAATATCCTCAGCAGTACCCTGGACGCCTTTGCCAGCATTATCAGCAACAATATGAACAGCGTGTTGAAAAGGCTGACCTCGATCACGATCATCCTGTCGCTGCCGGCCCTGGTAACAGGCATATATGGCATGAACGTGCCTATCCCCTATGCCAGTTCACGGTATGCCTTCTATATTCCCATCCTGCTGTCGGTTGGCATCTCCATCGTCATCAGCTGGTATTTCATGAAAAAGAAATGGTTTTAGATGTTCAACGTGAGAGTATACGGAATTTTATTGGGAAATAACCGACAAGTGCTGGTGACCGACGAACTCATCCGGGGAGCATATATTACCAAATTCCCCGGCGGCGGCCTGGAATTCGGCGAAGGCACCAGGGATTGCCTGAAAAGGGAATTCAAGGAAGAGATGGACCTTGACGTGGAAGTCGGAGATCATCTCTATACCACGGATTTTTTCCAGATGTCTGCTTTCAATCCGGAACACCAGATCATTTGCATCTATTACTGGGTGAAGGCGCTCGAACCCATCAAAGCACCGCTACGGCAAAAGCCTTTCGACTTCGACGAACGCGAGATGAAGATCTATGCGGAAAGAAAGGAGACAGAAACGTTCCGCTTCATCGATACCGGCGCTTTCAGCGAAGACAGCGTGACCCTGCCTATCGACAAGGTCGTGGCGAAGTTGATCAGCCAACGGTAATCGGTAGGGTGCATCGGCCGCGGCGCGGCCCCATCACCCATCCACCGGCTTCGCCGGGCTACCCACCAGCAATAGTTCCATGAAGGTAAGATCGAGCCAGCGGCCAAATTTATAGCCGACCTCCCGGAAATGCGCGACTTCCTCAAACCCAAATGACCGGTGCAGGCCAATACTCGCGTTATTAGCCGCGTCGATACCCGCTATAATGGCATGATACCCCTGGCTGCGCGCTGCGTCGATCATCGGTTGCATCAGCAGCCTGGCGACTCCCTTTCCCCGGCTGGATTCCGCTACATAAACCGAATTCTCAATCGTATACTTATAGGCAGGCCAGGCCCGGAAAGGACCATAAGAGCTCAGACCAATAACATGCCCTTCCTCTTCAGCAACAAAGACAGGATATCCCGCCTTCACCTTGTCGTCATACCAGGCCTTTCGCATCTCGGGCGTGTGAGGCTCGTACGTATACACAGCCGTGGTGTGGAGGATCACGTCATTGTAAATCTCCAATATCTCAGGCAGGTCAGCCTCACTGGCGAAACGGACGGTTATCATATGGATCGGCTGGTTAGTTTTTTTACCATTTCCTCCCCTACCCCTTCCGCAGAAATGCCATACCCTGTCACCAGCAAACCCTTTTGCCCATTGGTCGATTCGATAGCATACACGACAGCTTCATCATCCGGATCACTGTTGCCTTCGAAACGATAAACTTCAGCAATCCCAAAATCGGCAGGCGCCAATGACAGCGGAGTCTGATGACAGACAAGACGACCGGGCTCGAGGTTGAAATCGATCGTATAGCCTCGTTGCTTAAGACCTTGGACTGCTTCAACGACGGTATCGTAGGTGTACATACAGACAGATTTAAAGAATGAATGAAATGAAACGGCTGTAATTTACGAAGAAACAGGCATTCAGCCTCGCCGCAGCAGCATGAACGGGATCAGGAGATCAACTGATGTGCCTGCTTGACAACCCCCATGACAAAGGTACTTTGCACATGCCCGATGTTTTCCATCTGTCCCAGTTGGTTGACATGGAAGTCATAGTACGCGTCCATGTTCTCCACCGCCACCTTGAGCAGGAAGTCGAATTCCCCGGAGATGATGTAACATTCCATGATTTCAGGCATCTGCTGAATGGTCTTGATAAACCGGGCGCCGGATTTTTTGTTATGCTCCTTGAGGGATACATAGCAAATCGCCAGCAACCCCTTCTTTACCTTGGAATGATCCAGTAGGGTCGCATACTGCCTGATCACACCGGTGTCTTCCAACCGCCGGATCCGCTCGTGAACGGGTGTCGTGCTCAGATGCACCTGCGCCGCAATTTCACGAACGGTGATCTTGGCATTATCCTGCAACAGCCGGAGGATCGCCCTGTCCTTTTCATCGAGGTCGACAGACGCATTAGCCGGTTTTTCTGTTTGAGGGGGCTTTTCCATGTTACAGCAGGTTTTTATGCTACAAAATACGTTAAATTTTCACTTTTATTCTAAATTTGCCAATAGCGGCTATATTTTTGTTCTACTTTTTACCTTTGTCACAATTAAAAATATTATTCCATGTCAACAAAGACGCAGAGCATCGATCTGAAGCTCCCTTATAAAGTGAAAGATATGAGCCTGGCCGAATGGGGCCGGAAAGAAATTCGACTGGCTGAAGCAGAAATGCCCGGCTTGATGGCCATCCGCGCCGAATATGGCAAACAGAAGCCCCTGAAAGGCGCGCGCATCGCAGGATGTCTGCACATGACCATTCAAACCGCTGTACTCATCGAGACCCTGGTAGAACTGGGCGCCGAAGTACGCTGGAGCTCCTGTAATATCTTCTCTACGCAAGACCAGGCCGCTGCCGCTATCGCCGCTGCCGGTATCGGAGTATTCGCCTGGAAAGGCCAGACCCTGGAAGAGGCTGACTGGTGCATCGAACAGACTTTATTCTTCGGCAGCACCGACAAACCGCTGAACATGATCCTCGACGACGGCGGTGATCTTACCAACACGGTATTCGATAAATATCCCGAACTGGTACAGCACATCAAAGGATTGAGCGAAGAAACCACCACCGGCGTTCACCGTCTTTACGAGCGCATGGAAAAAGGCACCCTCCCGATCCCCGCGATCAACGTCAACGATTCGGTCACCAAATCCAAGTTCGATAACAAATACGGCTGCAAAGAATCCCTGGTAGATGCTATCCGCCGCGCAACGGATGTAATGATGGCCGGTAAGGTAGCCGTCGTAGGCAGCTATGGCGACGTAGGCAAAGGCTCTGCCGCCTCTCTGGCAGGCGCCGGTTGCCGCGTGATCGTTACGGAAATCGACCCCATCTGCGCCCTGCAGGCCGCTATGGACGGCTTCGAAGTGAAGAAGATGGTCGATGCTGTGAAAGAGGCCGATATCGTCGTCACCGCCAGCGGCTGCCGTGACCTGATCACCGAAAAACACTTCCGGTCGATGAAAGACAAGGCGATCGTCTGCAATATCGGTCACTTCGATATCGAGATCGATATGGCATGGCTGAATAAGAACTACGGTCATACCAAGGACACGATCAAGCCCCAGGTCGATCTATACAATATCGACGGTAAGGATGTCATCGTATTGGCTGAAGGCCGCCTGGTTAACCTGGGTTGTGCTACGGGTCACCCCTCTTTCGTTATGAGCAACTCTTTCTCCAACCAGACCCTGGCTCAGATCGAACTGTGGACGAATACGAGCAAATACGAAAATAAAGTATACGTGCTCCCAAAACACCTCGATGAAAAGGTTGCCCGTCTCCACCTCGCCAAGATCGGTGTCCAACTGGATGAACTGACGGATGCACAGGCCGAGTACCTCGGAATTCCCAAGGCCGGTCCGTTCAAGCCCGAACACTACCGCTATTAGTAGATATTCTTATTATACCAAAGAGTCCGCCTCGAAAGAAGCGGACTCTTTTTTTATGTGTATGTAAAGCCTGCCCTAATGCGCCAGGCTCATAATCGCCCACAACGTCGTCACCGAGATCAGCACCCATAATATAATCCCCTGCAATAACGGCCACATGCCGGTATTTTTCAGCACCTGCATGGATAGCCCCGATCCGATAAGAAAGAGCGTCAGCGTGAGGCCGGCATGCGAAGCCTGTATAATGGCATGGTCGAGCGCAGGCACTGGCAGCCAGGTATTCAACAGTATGGCCACGACGAACAGACCGATAAACCACGGGATTCTGATCTTGGCAGCCCTCCCCTCACGGAAGAACAACGTCACGATCAACGATATCGGAATGATCCACAGAGCCCTGGCCAACTTCACGGTCGTAGCGATCTGCAGGGCTTCCGGGCCATATCTGCCGGCGGCACCGACGACAGAACTGGTATCATGGATGGCAATAGCGCTCCACAAGCCGAACTGGTTCTGGCTCAGGTGCAGGAAATGCCCGACTATAGGGAAGAGGAATAACGCGACGGAATTGAGGATAAAGACCGTACCCATGGCCACCGACACCTGCCGCTCTTCCGCACGGATGACAGGCGAGAGCGCCGCGATCGCACTACCACCACAGATAGCCGTTCCGCCGGAAATCAATAGGGAAGTCTTCTTTTCTATCCTGAATATCCGGCCCAGCAGCAACCCAAAGCCCAGCGTGCCGGCAATAGAAGCGACAGCAAACAGCAACCCTTCCCTTCCGGCCCGTAGCGTGCTGGCAGCATTCATGCCAAAGCCCAGCCCCACTACCGAGGCCTGCAGGAGGAGATGCGTTGCTTTATGATTGAGATGTAAAAAGGGATGGCCGACAAATAGTGCGATAAACAGCCCTAATACCAGCGCCAGCGGCGGCGTGACCCAGGGAGTCAGACAGGCAAAAACGACGAGAATAAAAATACCCTGCCGGATGGTACTATGCTTATCGAGAACTTTGGTGGTATCCATGAAACACTTGTTTTCTGTCCCACAAAGTTCTATCACGGGTACGCAACGGAGAAATCGCTATTGGTAATCCCCGATAACCGCATGTTATCAGAGGGCCGCCTTATAATGCAGTGCAAATTTCATAAATAATTCAGGCAACGCCTGCGTATCGCCCTGCAGCCGCGCAAAATAGAAATTCCGTTCTATATGAAGCCCTTTTACTTCAATCACGCAACATTCCTTGTTCTTTAATTCCTTTGCGATGGCATGGACGGAGAGAAAAGCCATTACCGGGGCATTCAGCAGATAGGATTTGATGATTTCAGTACTGTTGAGCTGCATCTCTTTTTTAAGGGCGGACAGTTTGATCCCGATCCCTTTGAGGGCATGCGCAAGCACTTCCAGCGAACCACTGCCGGGCTCACGTAATAGCAACGGGATACGCATCAATTCCTCAGGTTTGATGCTCTGCTTCCTGGCCAGGGGATGCGAGGGATTGCTGACCAGCACGATCTCATCTTTCATAAACTCAGTATAACGGATTGCAGCGTGACGCGAGTACCCCTCCACAATTCCCAGGTCGATCTCCTGCTGCTCCAGCGCATGCTCTATCTGCTGGGTATTACCGGTGATCAGGCTGATGTCCACCTCCGGATACCGGTTATGGAATTCGGCCAGGATAGGGGGAATGACATAGGGGGCCGTCGTCATACTACCGCCCAGGAATAACCGCCCACTGAGACGCCGGGTCAGATTGCTCATATCGAATTCGATATTGCGGTAGACGGCAAACAGCTCCTCGGTATGCACCAGCAGCCGCTGCCCTGCCGGAGTTAGCCGGATTCGCGTTCCGTTGCGCTCGAAAAGCTTGACCTTGAATTGCTGTTCCAGTTCCTGGATATGCCTGGTAACGGCAGGCTGAGAGATAAACAATTCTTCCGCCGCCCGGGTAAAGTTCAGGCGCCTGGCCACAGTATGAAACACCTGTAAACGAAAGTCGAAAGTCATAAGTGATGATTATGCCGTGCCGGATGGTCGGCCTCCGGCCGTCCTCACGGAAAAACGGATGCCTTCTGGCTGGTAATATACTGTATCCTCGCCTGAACAACGGTAGAAGAATCAGTCTTTTTTGCCAGCGGCATCCCTTCATAGGCGGTATATACAGGACCAGTACCCGATCCGATACTCACCAGTTCGATGGATTGCAGCCCGGCAGGGATCCGGCCGCCGAACCAATGCGGATCATCCCGTTGCGACCAGGTGACCAGTGCAAGGACCGATCCCGCCGCATAAACAGGCTGACCCGATCTCGCACTCTTCACGGCGATATCGTTACCATACAGGGTAGACATCAGCATAGCACCCTGACGGTGGTTGATAAAAGAGGTGATGACCTTGCCGGCCAGTGGATGGGCCGCGATGGAGTCCGGCAGGTATGCAGCCTGGTCATATAACCCCAGCGTATCGGCCAGCGCCAGCGTAAAGACATGATCGAAACCGCCCATCGAACGATGGCAATTGACACACTCGGTAGTGAAACCGGCATCCTTCCCATAAGCTTTCAGCCCCAGGCCGCCTACCCAACGTGCAAAGCCCCAGCCATCGGTCGCAGCATACTGATCGTTATCACGGATCATGAATTCGACCTGTTTGAAAGCGCCGGCATGAATTTCCCCTGCACTGTCGGGCAATTGGTCCCAGGCCACTTTGGCAAACGTGGCTCCCTTGGGCCAGGGATGGGTCTGTCCCTGCCGGATGGCCGCAATGGCAATGTCATTGCCCATGATGACGCGCAGTGTACCGTTGTCAAACCGCTCGGTAGTGCTGATGGCTTTCCAATCGCCAAAACTGGCGAGGTCATGATAGGAAATGCCGTTATAGGCTACTTTGACTGCGGCTGTATCCGTAGAAGCCTGTATCCGTCTGGCAAACTGGTCCAGGGCTATCCGCTGTTTGGCCGTGTCCGGGACAGCCTTCGGCGCCAGTGTCAGCAGGTATTGACGCAAAACGATCACCTCTTCGGGTGTGACGAATGCATCATGATGCAGCATGGCATAGTTGCTCAGCGGCATGACATGAAATTCGACCTGGTTGAGCGCCTCGTACAGTTTGGCCGCTTGCTGTCCCTTGGAAAGACTATCCCAGTCAGAAAAGTTCAGCACTTTCCTGCCTGCCCTGACATCTTTAACGACCAACCAATAGGCGGGCGCCGGCTGATCGAACCAGGCCAGCTTAGTCTGGTTGGAGTGACAGTCGTAACAGGCCCGCTGCAGGATGGCCTTTACTTCCGGAGGAGCAGCCAGATCGGCCGTCGCAGGCCGGTTACCCAGGCTAGGGCGGATGAACTGAATGACAATGCCGAGGACAAGGAGGGCCAGCAGGACCCTGATAACTTTTTTCATGACCTTGATTTATTTTATGGCGTATTCAGCACTTCCGGATTAAAAATACCGGTCGGATGACCGGCATGAGGTCCCTGCCCGAGGGCGGCTATCAGGTTGTCGGCGGCCATGCTGGCCAATCCATACTGGGTATCAGCGGTACCACCGGCAATATGAGGTGTCAGCACTGCATTCGACAGCCCCAGTAGACCGGGATAAATGACGGGCTCTTCCTCAAACACGTCCAGTCCTGCCGCAGCCAGTTGACCCTTTTGCAAGGCAGCCGCAAGGGCAGCTTCGTCTATCAGACCGCCGCGTGCAATATTGAACAACATGGCCGAAGGTTTCATCAGCTCCAGCTCGGCGGCACCGATCAGGTGGTAGTTCTCCGGTGTATAGGGCATCGCCAGCACGACAAAATCTGCCTCACGCAATAACTCTTCTTTGGTGCGAAAAGTAGCCCGGCAGTCTTTTTCAATGGAAGGATCCAGCCGGCGCCGGTTATTATATATTACAGGCATCTGGAATCCGATCGCACGACGCGCAATGGCCTGACCGATACGTCCCATGCCCAGGATGCCAAGGGTCTTGCCGAAAAGATTAGTCCCGAAAAAGCGGATGGGAAAAGATTCTTTCCATTCTCCCTGCATAATGGACCAGGAGGCTTCTACCAGACGACGGGCAGTGGCAATCATCAGTCCCCACGTAAAATCCGCTACCGCCTCGTCAGCCGGTCCGGGAGAATTCGTTCCGATAACTCCTGCCCGGGTAAGGGCGGCCACATCGATATTGTTGTACCCGGCTGCGGTGACACAAACCGCTTTTAGCTTTGTTAGCCCCTTCAATACTTCCTCATCGATCTTTTCACCTCCGGAGACCAACGCACCACTCATGTCGCGCAGGGCCTCGCGCAATTGCCCTTTGTCATAACGGGGACCTTCATTGATAGTCACATCAAAATACTCCCGCAGCCGATCCGCCAGGTCCGGCCAGGTAGGCCTGGTGATCAGAATTTTTTGTTTCATGGTATAATTTTTTCCCGGCAAAAAAAGTGTTAAAGAAGTTAAAGATATGTCAAAGCATTCTTAATCAGGGAGCCGCATTCACTAAGAATTCAAAAAGGGGGGTGCTATTAGGAATTCATTAGTAAACCGGACCTTCCTGTATGGGTCTATTATGTAAATGAACGGTTTCACCTTAAAAACAAAAATTATGAAGATCTTAATAACATTCGCGCTCATCATCGTTATGGTCATCAGCGGTTTAACCAGTCTCTATTTCTTCCGGGTATCGGACTATGATCTGTCCCATGTCCTGGTCATCGCCACCTTCCTGTCTATCGTCTTCGGTATATATGAATTGACGGTCGATGGACGTAAGAAGGTCAGCGCCTAACTTTTTCAGATTCAGGGATAACGGATGGAAGTCCGGTCTGCCGCAAGGTGGCCGGACTCTTTTATTTTTGTGCTTATCATCCAATGTTGTATTTTGTACGACCCTGCCTGTCGTCCAAAACCTATATGATGAAGAAATCCGTTTTCCGATGGTTTAGAGATATCTCTATAGCCAAGAAACTGTATTTTACTGTAGGCATTATGGCGTTGCTGATCGCCGTCGAACTGGCCGTTCTTATCTTCTCCATCAACACCCTTTCTTCCGTCCGCGCCTATGTCGGTGGGGAAGGGTTGTGGTCGAAAGCGCAAAAAGATGCTTTATACCAGTTGCTGAAGTATGCCCGAACCCATAACGAAGCCGACTACGCCAAATTCGAAGGCTTCATGAAAGTCAACCAGGGTGACCACAAAGCCCGGATGGAAATGAGCAAACCGAGCGGCAATATCAACCTGCCGGTGGCAGAGGAGGGGTTCTACGAAGGACGCAATGACCGCGAAGACCTCAACCGTATGGTTAAATTATTTCTTCGGTTCCACAGCAACAAATACATTTCCCGCGCCATTGTTGCCTGGACAAAAGCCGATGAAGTCATCTCCGGGTTCATGGCCCTCGGGGAAAGATTACACCACGAGATGACGGCCACGCCGTATTCACAGCAACGGGTCGATGCCATTCTCAATGAGATAGATCCGCTGAACGACCGGCTTACTCCCCTGGAAGATGAATTTTCCTTTTCCCTCGGCGAAGGCTCGCGATGGCTGGAACACGTCATCCTGCGACTGCTGTTCATCGTGGCACTGACAGTGGAATGTACAGGCCTGCTGTTGGCTATCACGGTCAGCCGGAGCATCCAGCGAGGATTGAACGAAATATTGTTGTCGTCGAGAGCCGTGGCCAAAGGCGACTTCCGGCGCAGGGCAAAGGCTTATTCCCGCGATGAGATCGGCATGCTCGCCGATAATTTCAACACGATGGCGGAAGAGTTGGAACGGCTGGAAATGGAGAACAGGGAGGTCAATAATTCGCTGGAAAGAAAGGTGAGGCAACGAACTTCCGAAATGGAAAGTAAGAACAAGGAGCTCGAACAATTCGCCTACGTTGCCAGCCACGATCTGCAAGAGCCGCTGCGGACTATTTCGGGCTTCGTCGAACTGTTGCAAAAGGAATATCACGGAAAGTTGGAAGGCAACGGAGGGAAATACCTCGATTATCTGTCGCAGGCTTCTGATAGGATGAAGACCCTGATTAAAGACCTGCTGGATTACTCCCGGATCGGCCGCGAAAAAGAGGCCATGGTCCTCGATGGCAACGGGCTGCTGGCGGAGGTACTGGCCGACCTCGGCAAGAGTATCAGGGACAGCGGAGCCAGGATAAGCGCCGATCGGCTGCCGTCTCTGCACGCTTATCCGACAGAACTGAAATTACTGCTGCAGAACCTCATTACCAACGCCATCAAGTTCAGACATCCCGACAGAGTTCCGGAGATCACTATCGGAGCATCGGAAGAAAACACCCACTGGAGGTTTATGGTTGGTGATAATGGTATCGGGATCGAGCCCCAGTTCCTCGAGCGGATCTTTATTATTTTTCAACGATTGCACAGCCGGACGAAATATGAGGGTTCAGGTATCGGGCTTGCCCATTGCAAGAAAATCGTAGAATTGCACGGCGGGTCAATCTGGGCCCGCTCTCGGCCGGGACAGGGCAGTCTGTTCTATTTTACGATCAGCAAGGACCTGTAAGATAAGGTCAGAATGATTTAAAATGCAGGGTAAAAAAACTGTGCCAGCAAGTTCCCTACCTTTGCAAAAAAGGCCATCCCATGGATTTCATAGATTATTATAAAGTATTGGGGGTGAGCAAAACCGCAACCCAGGACGAAATCCGGTCCGCATACCGGAAGCTGGCGCGGAAGCATCATCCCGACCTGAACCCCAACGACAAGGAAGCGAATAAAAAATTCCAGCAGATCAATGAGGCAAATGAGGTGCTGAGCGATCCGGAAAAAAGAAAAAAATATGACCAGTACGGAAAAGACTGGCAACATGCGGAAGAGTTTGAAAAGGCCCAGCAGGCGGCCGGACAGCGCCGGGGCCGCAGTGGCGGACGTCCGGGCGGAGGCTTTGAGGAAGGGGGCGCCTTTACCGGCGAAGGATTTGGCGGTGGCGCCCAAGGTTTCGGTGCTAATTTTGGCGACAATGATAACGGCGAATTTTCGGATTTTTTCGAATCTTTGTTTGGCCGGTCAGCGCGCGGCGCCGGCGGCGGGGGCAGTGCCTCCTTCCGCGGCCAGGACTACCAGGCAGAATTACAATTACCCCTGGTGGAGGCGGCCACTACCCACCAGCAGGTCCTTACGGTCAATGGGAAAAATATTCGCATTACCATTCCGGCCGGCGTAGAAAACGGCCAGGTCATCAAGCTCAAAGGGCACGGTGTGCCAGGGACGAACGGGGGGCCGGGCGGTGACCTTTATATCACTTTTTCCGTGACGGAAGATCCCCGCTGGCGCCGGGATGGTAATGACCTGTACACCAAGGGAGCCCCGGATCTCTACACGGCTATGCTGGGAGGGGAAATAACGGTGGAAACGCTGAACGGAAAGGTGAAGTTGAAAGTCAAGCCGGAGACACCCAACGGGACTACGCTGCGACTGAAGGGGAAAGGTTTCCCGGTCTACAAAAAAGAGGGGCAGCATGGGGACCTCTATGTAAGCCTCGAGATCCAGTTGCCTGTGAACCTGACCGCGAAAGAAAAAGAGCTGTTCAGAGAATTGCAGCAACTGAGGGCAAAATAATGTTAACTATTTAAACCCGAACACTATGCATCCAGAAGACTTCATTCCTGCCGGCGACTTCTGCGCCTTTCATCATGTTGAACTTTCTTTTATCAGGGGCCTGCATGATTCGGGCCTGATCGGCATGATGGTCCGGGACGGAACGGTATTATTGCCTGCTGAGGAATTGCCGGTGCTGGAAAAGTTTGTGCGGTGGCACTATGAACTGGCTATTAATTCCGAAGGCATCGAGGCCTTGTCCCATGTGCTCACCCGCATGGAAGCACTGCAGGAGGAAAATCGCTTTTTGCGCAACAGGCTTACCCGGTTCGAACGCCCGGAAAGCGGTCCGGTTCTGCCGGGGGAAGAAATTTAACAGACATGGCATAAGAGTTGAGTGACAGAAGGAAAAAACTTCATGGACAACACCATCGCCACCACTTACGTCTCGGTCGTCGACAACCAGGACCAAGCCCTGGTTCATTTATTCTTTCATTGCTGTCTGGAGGATGACCGGTTTACAGAACCGGAGATGGAAGACCTTTCCGCCAAACTGGTCTTGCTGGGGATCCCGCCCAAAATGAATATCAAAGAAGAACTTATCGATTATCGTCATTATAAGCCCGCCATTACCGACGAGCAGGTTTATATCCGGTACCTGTTCGGTCTGATCAAGCCCGTCAACGAAATGGCACTGTATTCTTATTGCGTCGAGTTAGTGGTCGATGACCAGTTTTTGGACGCCAGGGAAGAAGCCCTGCTCGCCAAGATTGCCGAAGAACTGGAACTGGAAAAGGAGGAGGCCGCAACGATTAACCGGCTGGTCGCCCAGCGTAAAGCGGTCGAAATACAAAAGATATTTTAGTCATCAATTACCCGCCTGGGGAATAAATTTCCCCCGCTCCCTGAAAATATAACCGAAACCGCATGGCATGATTTTGCTGCCTGTTTATTAAAACGCTCGTTATGCAAAACACAAAGGAAACAATTGAAGTACTGAATGACCTCATTCAGATTAATAATGACAGGATCATAGGCTACGAAAAAGCCATCAAAGAGACGAAGGCGGAAGACGAGGACTTGAAGATCCTGTTCGCGACCATGATTGCCGAAAGCCACCGGAATAAAATTGCCCTGGCTACGGAAGTACAGACAATGGGTGCAGAAGTGGAAAACGGGACCACGACCAGCGGTAAGATCTATCGCGCGTGGATGGATGTCAAAGCAGTTTTCACAGGTCATGACCGGCATACCGTCCTGGCCAATTGCGAAGCAGGTGAAGACGCCGCCAAGCGGGCCTATCACACTGCGCTGGAACATGAAGGCTTACCGGCTTACATCCGGGAATTGCTGGTACAACAGCAGGGGAACCTGCTGGCTTCCCATGATGAGATCAAATCATTGAGAGATCAATACGCTTAGAGACCTTATCTAAGAAGAGACCCTAACTTTATGAATACATAGATAAGATAATAGCGCGGTTATGACTGCGCTATTATTTTTTTAGCCGTCTCCAGCCCGCTGCTAAAGGCGGCTTCGACAGTTCCCGGTGTATCTCCTTCATACAAGCCTTCACCGCTGAACCAAAGTGTCCCTTCGACCGGCGTGGACAATAGCGAGCGCGCCGCCTGGCCGCCAACGGCCGGGAAGCTGTATCCGCCCAGGATATAGGGTGCATCCGACCAATCCAGTACCAGTGAAGCCACCAATTGCGAGGATAAAATTGCACGGTCGACGGTGAATATGGCCGCCAGCGAATCGAGGCAACGATCGATGCGGCCTTGCCGGTCCAGTTGCAGAAAGGCAGGGATGCCGCTGACTGGCAGCCAGCCGGTCAGCAAGGTATCAGTCGATGCTGTTTGGGTCCACCAGGTGGGTACCGGCTGATCGCTGAGTATAAACAGTGTCTGGTCCTGTGCCTCTTTTCCCCGCCAGAAAGCCGTCTTGAATTCCAGTAGGATCTTGACGATCCTGCCATAGCCGATGTCGCTGGCTGCCCGAAGATAGTCCGGTATCGCAGGGAAGAACCTCAGAACGCCTGCCCGGAGTACGCCCAGCGAAACGGTGACCAGGAGGCGATCAGCCGTGAAAGGCTGCCCGCTGGCAGTCTTCACCTCCACCCTCCCCGGCTGCCAGTACACCTCGGCGACCGGCGAAGAAAAATGCAGCGTGCAATCATAACGACGGCACTCCCCGACCAGGTAATCGACCAGCCGCCGATAACCGCCTTCCGGGCGATATTCTTCTTCCTCCTGCTCATTCGCCCATTCTTTGTAAAGGCCCCGGACACTGGCCGAATGAAGATCGGCAAGATCATATCCTTCCGCATATCGCCTCGCCCTGTCCCGAAGGGCGGCATATCTTTCTCCGGGGAAAAAGGTAGCCAAAAAGTCCCCAAGTGGCTGGTCCTGCCCCAATTGTTGCATTTTTTGCATCAGATCATCCCAGTCTGACGTCATATAATCATCCCAATCTTCCTTTTCAAGGCCGGTACCGCTCTCTCCTCCTACATGTGGCGTTGCCATTTGCGAATGGACAGGATGAAGGACAATGCCTGCCTCTTTGGCCAGTTGCAGGCTGATAGGCAGATCGCCATGGATGAATTCGGCGCCCCCTTCCACATAAGTAGAGAATCCGGCAGGGGTAAGGGTCAATATCCTGCCACCCGGTGCATCGGCAGCCTCCAACACCGTAACGGACCAACCGGCGGCAGACAATATGCGGGCGGCCATAAGGCCGGAGGCGCCCGCACCTATAATAATGATGGAAGTTGACATTTCCGGAACGTTTATTATGAATACTTTATAGAAGGTTGCAAATGTAGCAGGAATTTGGTGATAGCCATAGTGGATAAATAGGGATAATTATTTCAATAATTAGCCTCCGGGGAGATCCTTTTTACTATCTTTATAGTGATCCACCCGCCCTGTCAAAAAAATTCACTATTCTTTAGGAAGCCCTCACGATTTGTAGCATACAAATTGTTCACACATTCATTCAAAGGGAGCCTTATGCAGATACAGTTCATCCGAAACATTCAGTTCACCAAGTTGGTAAAGGCCGAAGGCCGATTGAGAGAGTTTAATTTCCGTAAATCAAACGGTTTGCAGGAAGGTTTATTCACCGTTGATGTCAGCGACGACCGGGGCAACCGGATCGTGCTCAGAATGCAGCGGGAAGATGGCGTGTGGAAGATCATCAAGCAGCAGCTGCCGGCCTGGATCTGGGAAAATGAAGCCGTTTTCCATACCTTGATCGAAGAAGAGCTAGGTGCATCCAAAATTTCACGCTGATCAGGCATCATTCTTACATCAGTGCGGGTGCCGCAGGCAGAGAACAATAACAGCGGCAACCTTTTCCCCACTCGCTTTCTATCCGGAACCGGCCTCGGTTGGCCTCGGCAAATTCGCGGCATAACAGCATCCCGAGCCCTGTACCCTTTTCTTTTGCCGTTCCATAGCTGGTAAAGCTTTCCTTGCGGCGTATTTTATCGAGGGCCTCTTCATTCAGCCCGATCCCGGTGTCCGCCACGCAAATGTCTGCTTCCGGTCCTGAAAGGATACAACTGACCGTAACACTGTCGCCCGGCCGGCAGAATTTGATGGCATTGCTGATCAGGTTGCGGATGACCACCTGCAACATGTCTTTATCAGCCACCACCCGCACATCCGGATCCAGTTCTTCTCTGAGAAGAATATTTTTTTGATGGGCCTGATGTGAAAAAAGGGCCAGTATCTCTTGTACGAGAGGTTGCAACGGTAGTATTACAGGATTGGCCTTGATGCCATCCAGTTGACTGCTGGCCCATAATAGCAGGTTGCCCACCAACTCGGCCGATTGATCAACATTACGCCGGAATTCATTCATGACTCCATTGATCTCTTCTTCAGACAATCGCTTTTCCTTCTGAAGGTCCATCAGCCCCTTCAGGGAATTCAATGGCCCCCGCAGGTCGTGGGCGATAATGGAAAAAAGTTTGTCCTTCTGCCGGTTGTTCAGCAGCAGTTGTACCGCCTGCTGCTCCAACGTCTCCTTTTGTTCCTCTATTTTTTCATTCTTCTCCCGCAGCAGCTGATTGACCCGCCGGTTGACATAACGGCTACGGAAAAGGATAAAAGCCAGCAGGCTGAGGATGACGATCACCAGCACAGTGATGGAGATCTTTACAGCATCATTGCGAAGGGTCTGCTGATAATGAGCGTCCTTTTCAGCCTCTTCCGCCCGGAGCCGTGATTCCTTTTTTTCAAAGTCGTAGCCAGCAGCAACAGCCAAAAGCCGCTTATGGCTCTCGTCATTGAACAGGCTGTCGGAAAAGTCTTTATACAATTTAAAATACCGGAGGGCATTGTGATCATCCCCTGCAGCCTCGTATACATCGGTCAGCGCCTTGGCAGACTCCCGGATCAGCCTCAGGCGCCGCAGGTTGCGGGACCCGTTCAGCGATGCCTGCGCAAAGCGGAGGGCCCGCCGGAAATCCTTTACCTGCAGATAGGCCTGGGCCATGAGCGTTTGGGTCGTGATGATTCCCAGCCAGTCATTTACCCGCGTGTAATAGGCAAGGGACTGCTGATAAAGTTCCAGCGCCTTCCGGACGTCACCCATCCCGGCCATTGCCTTGCCTTCATCGTCGGTAAAACTGGCAATGTCCGACTCATCGCGGAGGGCGCGGGCAGTCTGCAGGGCCCGCCGTGCATATTGCAACGCCTCATCGTAATGATGACGGCGAAAAGCAAGCTCCGAAAGATGGGAGATGACCATCTCTGCCAATGCACTGTCCCCGGTACTCAGACAGGTAGCCATCACTTGTTCCATTAATTGCTGCGCCTGGTCATATTCCCCTTCCTGCATGTCAAACAATGCAATGTTGGAGGTGGCCTTTGCAGCCAGGCCCCGGTTGCCGATCTTTTCCGCAATATCCGCAGATTGGTGATAGCTGGAGAGCATATTGCCAAAATCACCCACCGACTCATAAGCATTTCCCAGCAGCCGCCAGCTTTCCGCCTCCCCCTTCAGATAAGCCGTCCGACTGGCATAGTCCAGCGCCGCCCGGGAATAATAAAAAGCGCTATCAACATCGATGCTATAAAAGTCGGCGGCAAGCCGGTCGAGCCTATCTACATAGGCCGTATCGGGTACGAAATTCCGGTGCATCAGGGGGTCGCCCAATAACGAACGGAGCCTGACAATCTCTGCAGACTGAGCGCCGGCATGGCCGGATACCCCCAACAGGAATACCCCTCCAAAGGCTATCCTACGAATAAATTTCATCTTCTGAGAATATTCTTTAGCATACGATATCGAAAGGTAGAATTTCGGGTAAAATCAGCGCAAATCGGTAACTTACAGTAATTGAATTACGAACAAAATCGTAAGTTCTTTGTTGTTCTTTTTATGGAATCAGGCAGGCACAACACACTAGTATGTAGTATGGTTGGAATAGGCAGCGTAAAGGACAAACATAATAAAAAAAACCGATCGACGACTATTCACATGTTGTTAATAAGAATAATAGGAAAATAAAAACTGTCCGGGTTATATTTGGTAAAGCCGGCTAGGACAGTACCCATTTCAGAAACGCATAAAAGCATAGAATTTGACTGAGACAATTATCAACCTGGAAACCGTTAACCCCATTGAGTTTTTTGGTGTAAACAACGGAAAGTTAGATATTCTGAAGAAAAAGTTCCCCTTGTTAAAGATCCTGTCCCGCGGCACGCAGATAAAATTGAGCGGATCACCAGAGCAGGTAGAGACGGCCAAGGAAAAAATCGATTTGCTAGTGCAATACCTTGAAAGGAACGGACATGTCAGCGAAAATTATTTCGAACAGATCCTGGGCGGCGACGATGCCGAGACGGTAGATCATTTTGTCGACCGGCACCCGAATGATATCCTGGTGTTTGGACCAAATGGCAAGACCGTTCGTGCCAGGACCGTCAACCAGAAGAGGATGGTCGGAGCTGCGGAGAAAAATGACGTCGTATTTGCCATCGGACCCGCCGGTACGGGAAAGACCTATACTGCCGTGGCACTGGCGGTCAGGGCCCTGAAAAACAAGCTGGTAAAAAAGATCATCCTGACGCGTCCCGCGGTAGAGGCAGGTGAAAGCCTGGGTTTCCTGCCCGGCGACCTCAAGGAGAAGATCGATCCTTATCTCCGCCCGCTGTACGATGCCCTGGATGATATGATCCCAGCCGATAAATTAGGGTATTATATGTCCACCCGGACGATAGAGATCGCACCGCTGGCTTATATGCGGGGCCGCACCCTGGACCATGCCTTCATTATCCTGGACGAAGCCCAGAATGCCACCGATCTGCAGCTGAAAATGTTCCTCACCCGCATCGGGGCCAACGCGAAAGCCATCATTACCGGTGACCTGACACAGATAGACCTGCCGAAAAACCAGAAGAGCGGACTGGCCAAAGCCCTCTATATCCTGAAAGGCATCGATGGAATAGCCCATATCGAACTGGATGAGGAAGATGTGGTCCGTCACCGGCTGGTCAAGGCGATCATCAGAGCCTATGAGAAGGAAAAACAGGAAATCGAAGAACAGCAGGAACGGCGGCCTTTTAACCGTCCGGCGAAGGAATAAACACATATTTTCTTACCTTTGCCCTCATGATCCAAAAATTCATTTTGCCGGCCATGCTGCTGCTGGTCGCTTGTGGACACTCCTTTAAAAAAGCCGAAGATGCACAGGACGCAGGCCGGGAATTCATCCGGGCCGCCCTGGACGGCAATTACGAAAAAGCCAGCTTTTATCTGTACGCCGATTCCACCAACCAGCTGCTGCTGAACAAGTGGAAAAAAGACTGGGATGCCATGGATCACGACGAGCAGAAGAAATTCCGGGATGCAGATATCCTCCCGATCAATATCCAGGCTGTCAATGACTCGGTGACGAGTTATACTTACGCCAACTCGTACAAAAAGGACACTACAACGATCCGGGTAGTCCGTATCAACAAGGAGTGGTTGGTAGATCTCAAAGAGATCCTGGTCAGTAAAAAGTAGAAATTATAAGGAAATGGTGTCTTCCTTCCAAAGAACCGCTCCGGGAACGTCCAGAGCTAATGGCGCCTACAAATGATTAATATCCGATATTATTAATTTTAATTTGTAGGAATGAAGCTACTGAAGACATCTTCTGAACGCCTGTTTATCCTTTCTCATTTATTCCGTTGGACATTATTGGTGATCCCGGTAGCTCTCACCGCAGGATCTCTCGTCGCCTTATTCCTCTGGTTGCTGGACATCGCTATCTCTTTTCGGTTCGCTCATCCCTGGCTATTATTCCTCCTGCCGCTGGCTGGCGTCTTTATTTACTTCCTGTATAAGCTCCTGGGCAAGAATTCCGAGGCCGGCAATAACCTGATAATGGACGAGATCCATACGCCGGGTGGCGGCGTACCCGCCCGCATGGCGCCGCTGGTGCTGCTGACGACGGTCATCACCCACCTGTTCGGCGGGTCTGCAGGCAGAGAGGGCACGGCCGTACAGATCGGGGGCAGCCTCGCCAATTTCTTTGCAAAAAAACTTTCCCTGTCTGCCGCAGATACGCGCATGCTGCTGACGACGGGTATCGCGGCGGGGTTCGGCGCCGTGTTCGGCACCCCCGTAACCGGGGCCATCTTCGCCCTCGAGGTACTGGCCATGGGCAGGATCAAACATGATGCGCTGATGCCCTGCTTCATCGCCAGTGTGCTGGCGGACATCACCTGTTCCGCTTGGGGCATCCATCATACCCAATACCGGATCCATTTCGCAGAGACAGGTATCTCTCTGCTGTCTTTTCTCCACTTCGATGCCCTGCTGCTGATCAAAGTGATCGCCGCAGGTATCCTGTTCGGGCTGGCCGGCTATGGCTTCGCGGAAGTCAGCCATACTATTAAAAATTATAGTAACCGGTGGATAAAACCCGCCTGGTTGATACCCGTTATAGGCGGCATGATCATCATCGGCCTTACCTACGTCCTGGGTACCCGGGACTATCTCAGTCTTGGCGTGAAGGGAGAGTTCCCTCATTCGATCACCATCCCATCCTGCTTTCTTCCGGGGGGGGCCACATATTTCAGCTGGCTGTGGAAATTGCTGTTTACTGCCATCACCCTGTCAACTGGCTTTAAAGGCGGCGAAGTGACACCCCTGTTCTTTATCGGGGCGGCATTGGGCAATACGATCGCTGCATTGACTGGCGCACCTGTCGACCTGATGGCAGGACTGGGCTTTATTGCTGTCTTTGCAGGAGCTACCAATACCCCGATCGCCTGTACGATCATGGGGGTCGAACTATTCGGCGCCGACCATTTGCTGTATTATGCCGTCGCCTGCTTCACCGCTTATTATTTCAGCGGGCATTCCGGCATTTACCATTCTCAGCGCATAGCCGTTTCGAAAGTAGGCAGTTTGGATCATCATAAAGATAAAACCCTGCGCGATGTCAGGGAAAAACGAATTAAAACCCGGAAGCAATGGTTGAGAAAATCAGAATAATTCTCCTCATAGGGGTTGGCGGAGGCATCGGCAGTATCTGCCGCTATCTTATTCAGGTCCTCATCACCAGGCATTTCGCCGGCACCTTTCCCGCCGGAACACTCGTGGTCAACATCACCGGTTGTTTTATCATCGGGCTGCTTTTCGGCCTGGTTAACCGCCATGCGTGGCTGACAATGGAATGGCGGCTGTTCCTGATCACCGGGATTTGCGGGGGATATACCACCTTTTCCAGCTTTTCTTATGAAAGCATCAGCCTGATCAGAGAGGGCAATTATCTCTATTTCATCTCTTACGTCCTCCTCAGCGTAGCTTTAGGACTCTTAGCGACCTTTGGCGGGGCGGCGCTGGCCCGGTGTTGCTGGTAACTCCGGCCGGCCTTCGTTTTGCCGAATGAGCATTTTCCAGTAGGTTTGCGCTATTAATTTTCATTAAGCTTCAACTATGATGACAACCTCACATCCCTGGCATGGAGTGCCCGTCGGAACGAACGCCCCCCGTGTGGTCAATGCGATTATCGAGATTCCCCAGGGCTCGCGCTGTAAATATGAAATTGACAAGGATTCCGGTCTCTTAAAGCTTGACAGGGTCATCTATTCTTCCTTTTATTACCCCGTTAACTATGGTTTTATCCCCCAGACATATGGTGAAGACCGTGACCCGCTGGATATCCTGGTGATCACCTCCCTTCCCGTACAGGCCCTGTGTCTCATGGAAGCAAAGGTGATGGGTGTCATGCAGATGGTGGACAACGGCGATTCGGATGATAAGATCATTGCTGTAGCCGCCCATGATCCCAGCGTCAACCACTATAATAATCTGGAAGAATTACCCAAGCATTTCTTCGAAGAGTTGCGTCATTTCTTCGAAGAATATAAAAAACTGGAGAATAAGACGGTAGTGGTAGAGGAATTCGGGGATAAAACAACCGCCCTCAAGGTCATTGAAGGCGCCGTGAAACATTATGACGTGACGTTCCGCAAGCAAGCCTGAGATGGCCGGAAGGTATTATTTTTCGACAAGTAGCCGCCGGATCACCCGCAGGTGATGTGTGCGTTGAAAATTCTCCGACTGCACAATCCCCATATTGTCAATCTTATCGATGCGTACTTTACCGGAGGCATGAATGACCTCGTGGGCATTGAGCAGGATGCCGACATGGGTGATCTTTCCCTCTTCGTTATCGAAAAAAACCAGATCTCCGGTCTTCGTCTCTTCCAGGAATCCGACAGCCTCACCCTGGCCAGCCTGCTGATACGCATCGCGTAACAAGGCAATACCCAGCATTCTATACACGGTCTGCGTAAAACCACTGCAGTCGAAACCGAAAACACTCTTCCCACCCCAGAGATAAGGTACGTTGAGGAACTTATAAGTCAGTTGCCGGATAGATTTGGCGTCCGTGGCCGCAGCAGCAGGGTCCCAGGTCTTCCCCTTATAATGCACCTGGTTCTTCCGCCAATGGGCCCGCCCATTCTTCATTGCCGTCAGGTAGCTGCCCATCGGCACCATCATCGGATGCCCGTTGTACTCCAGCGCGGTTACCCATTCGGGTGTCAGCATAACACCATTCGCCTCATATTCTTCATCATCGACTTCTACCAGGTGGGCAGGCTGGCACCAGCCTTCATAACCATCATGTTTGCCCCTGATCCGACGCCAGTCCCGATGCGTATCTTCCAGTATCTCACAACATTCCCCAAACACGAGCTGACTGACCATTTCTGTCCGATGAGAAGGCTCTGCCCTGAGGGGACTGACGGGGACGCAACAAATTGCTCTGATCATGGCCGAAAATTAAAGAATGAATCGCCTACCGCAAAATTTTATCCCGTTAAGATTAAATGATGTGAATTTTTATTGTTTTTGCATCTTATTGATGGTAAATTATCCGTTATTATACCCGTGTATCATCATATGACCGACCAGGAACTGCTGGAACGCTACTACGATAGCCGGGAAAACGACTGGCTGGGCATCTTGCTGCAACGATATACCTTACTGTTGCTGGGCGTATGCATGAAATATCTCAAAGAAGAAGAAGAGGCCAGGGATTGCGTCCAGCAAATTTTTGTCAAGGTCATTACAGAACTGGGCAAGTACCGGGTCGTGTACTTCAAGTCCTGGATCTACACCATCGCCCGCAACCATTGCCTGATGAAGCTCCGTGACCAGCATGGCCACCCTGCAGAATTGTCGGATGCCATGCTGGCAGCCTGGGATGATGAGCCCGGAAGCAACAAGCACTGGGAAAAAGAACAGTGGCTGGAATGGATGGGGCAATCCCTTGCAGCATTGGGGAAAGAGCAAAAACTCTGTGTAATTTTGTTTTACCTGCAGAAAAGGTCCTACCAGGATATAGCAATAGAGACAGGATTTACGTTAATGCAGGTAAAGAGCCATATCCAGAATGGGAAAAGGAACCTGAAACTGTTAATGGAGAAACGGGCCCGCGAAAAAGCGAATTGACATGAACAAGGATCTGCTGAACATATTAGCGAACAGCAACAAAGACATCGACAATCAGCAGTTGATGGACTACCTGAGCGGTGACCTGTCCGGGGCCCCCCTCCATGACGTTGAGCGATCGATGGCAGACAATGCTTTCCTCAACGATGCCGTAGAAGGGCTGCAAAGTATCGGCAGCAAAAAGAATGTACAGAAATATGTCGACGAACTGAACGCCGCCCTGCATAAAAGCATCGCCAAAAAGAAGCAGCGCCGGCTGAAGCGTCGCCTGCGGGAGACCCCCTGGGCGTATGTGGCCGTCCTTCTGGTGATCGTCCTGTGTGTCCTGGCATATGTTATCATCCGTAAAGTCCTCGTTACTCACTAGCCCCGCTTGGCCACTTCCCCCAAAATGCCTACATTCGGTTATCTATTAACTGTTTATATGGCTTTCATCAAGTATTTGTCTCTCTCCCTGCTGCTATGTTCGGTTCAGATAGCCCAGGCTCAACGCGTCAGCTACATTGTATCATTTCCCAACCTGGCCCATCATGAGGCACTTGTCCAGTTGATCGTCACCGATATCCCTACCCGTACCGCAGTATTCCGTATGAGCCGGTCTTCCCCCGGCCGTTATGCCACACATGAATTCGGCAAGAATGTATATGACGTGGCGGCTTTTGACCAGAATGGCAAGTCGCTGACTATCAATCGTACCGATGGGGATGTCTACGAAGTGCCTCATGCCGGCAGTTATGTCCGGCTACAGTATACGCTGTATGGCAACTATGCAGACGGCACCTATGTAGGCCTCGATCCGTCGGGCGTCCATCTCAACATGCCGGGGGCATTCATGTGGCTGAAAGGCGTGGATAATGTTCCCATCACTATTCATTTCGACGTCCCGGCCGAATGGCATTGGACCATCGCTACCCAACTACAGCCCTCTAACGATCCCTGGACTTTTTCAGCCCGGGGACTGCAGTATTTTATGGATTGCCCTACCGTCATCGGCAATCTGGGCTACCGTAGCTGGACGGTAAAAAATCCCGACGGCAAGGTGTATGCTTTCCGCATTGCCCTGGATGGTGCCGCCGATAGTGCGCAATTCACCCAGTTCAGCGAAAAAGTACAGCGGATCGTGCGCCAGGAACAGGCGGTCTACGGTGAAGTCCCGGCCTATGACTACGGCACCTATACCTTTCTGGCCAGTATAAACCCCTATGTCCATGGCGATGGTATGGAACATCGCAATTCCACCATGATCACTATCCCGGCGCCTTTTTATGGCGACGACCGTATGCTGGGCGTATTTGCCCACGAATTCTTTCACTGCTGGAATGTGAAGCGTATCCGGCCCAAAACGCTTGAGCCTTTCAATTTTGAAAAGAGTGACATGAGCTACGAGCTCTGGTTTGCCGAAGGCTTTACCCAGTATTATGGCAGCCTGCTGGTTTTGCGGGCAGGGATCGGTAAAGACACCGACTTTGTCCGGAGGACTATTGCCCAGCTGATCGATACAAAAACGAATACTCCCGGCGGGAAATTATATTCCCCTGTACAAGCCAGTGAACTGGCCGTATTTACCGATGCCGGTGTATCGGTGGATAAAACGAACTATCCAAATATCTTCGCCTCCTATTATCCTTATGGCGGGGCCATCGCCCTGGCCCTGGATCTGCAACTGCGGGAAAAGTACAGCAAGACCCTGGATGACTTCATGCAAGGCGCATGGAAGAAATTCGGCAAACCGCAACCGGAAATCCCTTACACGGTATCGGGCCTGGAAGAAGTGCTGGGCAGCGTGACGGGCGACAAAAAATTCGCGCAGGAATATTTTGACCAATACATTTATGGTCATGCACCCATTGACTATAACACCCTGTTGGCACCGGCAGGATTCCGGCTCAGGAAGACGGACCCGGGCAAAGCCTGGATCGGCAATGGGCGGATGACCGAACGCGAAGGCCTGCTGATCGAAGGAAATACCCTGAGGGGGACGCCACTGTATGATGCGGGGCTGGATGTCGACGACAAAATCTTAGCCATTGACAATCAAGATGTAAGGACGATGACTGACCTGAATACCGTGTTGGACCGGTTGCATCCCGGGACTTCGGTGACTATTCGTTACCTGCACCATACCGAAGAAAAGTCGGGCAAGATCGTCCCACAGGAAAACCCCGCGTTCGTGGTGGAAACCTTTGAATCGGCCGGGTTGCCGGTTACGCCGGCGATACTGCAGTTCAGACAGCATTGGCTGGGGGCTAAATAAGTCCGGGGGCATGGCAATTGCACCCTATAGTATGACTAAATAATGTCCTACTATGAGTACCATACAACACATAAGGCAATGGAGCCTGACGCACCACCCCCGGTGGCTGGTGATCGTCCGGATCGCTCTTGGCGTGTTCTTATTTGCCAAGGGTATCAATTTTATCCGGGATTCCGCCTTGCTGGATCAACTGATTTACGGTAATAGCCACTTGGCAGATAATACTACCCACTGGCTGCCCATTGTCATCGCCTGGGCCAATTTCCTCGGTGGATTCATGTTAATGATAGGTCTCTGGACCCGGGTTGTCGCGCTGCTGCAATTACCCATCCTGATCGGTGCTATTATTTTCATTAATGCCGAGAGAGGCGGATTCGCCCCCGAATCCGAGCTTTGGTTAGCCATACTGGTCCTGCTATTGGTTATTTTTTTCCTGGTGGAAGGCGGCGGTCCCTTGTCAATGGATGGTTATTTTGATAAGAACCGTCACAGCAGGACGGGCAATAACATGCCGTAGGATCGGTCACCTAAGAGGCCCCCGCTACCACGCCTTACTGATACTGAATATAGATGGGCGCAGGTTTCAACGCCAGCACCTGGGCGGGAGTCATCATCTGGGTCTCTTTCATATTCACCCCTCGTGGCTTACGCGTGTCATTCTTATAGAATAGCTTGAAACCGGTGAATTCTATCGGGAAATCCGCTACATAACCCTTGTAACTGTCCATCTTGAGGCTGACAGGGCCCCATCCGTCCATATCCAATATGAACTGGACATCCGGCGTCGGGTGAATTTGCCGGGCATTGGTCAGCATGTTCTTAGTAAAGCGATGAAACATCAGGATCTTGGGCGGAAGGTTGTTGGCCTTTACAAGCTTCGTTAAATACTCGATACACCAATTGGCATCCGAAGCATCCAGCGTACCGATCACCGTACCCGGTTTTTTACCCGACTTGGACATGGCGAATTCGGGGTCGATGCCCAGGTGAACGTTGGGCATGCTCAGATATTTCTCCAACAAGGGGACCTCCGTCTGTACGTTGCTGAAACCGATCTGGACGTCCAGGAATACGATGGCATTGACGCGGGCAGCCATATGCATGATAGAATCGATCTGTTTGAAAGGCATCCGGGCCCGGTATTTTCCGTCCTTACCCGGGGCACCCTGAGCCGTAACGGCAATATAGTGGAGACAGGGCTTCACAGGGATCGTCGGGTCGGCAGCCTGCCACTTTTTACACTCGCTCATCAGCTTTTGCAGCATTTCAGTCGGCGGGAATTCTCCCAGTGCGCCCATATTCTTGGAATAGAGGTTGCCGTAATAGGCTACGATTCTGTTGAAAGGAAGGATGGCGCCCGCATGGGGATAGGCTGTTTTGACGGGCCAGCGGCGGGAAGAATCGCCATTGGCCAAATGCACTATCAGCTTATTATAAAGCGCTGTATCCAAAGGTCCGGCTACCGGTGGAGAAGCGATGGCAGTATCATTCGTTGCAGCCTTCGCTGCCGCAGTTTTCTGCCCGGCGCTGTCACCAGCTTCCGTGCCTTTCGCCCGACCGTTATTGCAGGCGCTGATAACGACCAGCCCGCAGGCTCCTGCTATGCAGGCTGTTTTCAGGGCTTTGTAAGAAGAACGAATGCGGGATTTGAGTGGGGAACGATCATTATACTCCATGGTAGATCTGCCGTAATTTTTGATGGGCAAAGTTAACGGTAAACGCACCCATTCATTTTTTATTTTATAACAAAAACACAAAAAATGTGGATAATCCGCAGGGGCAGGCTCCCCTTCTGCTCCCGGCGCTTTGCAAAAAAATTATTAGTCTACTTATTTTGTAGACTAGTAAATTGTATTTATTTTGCCCTCGAATTCAACACGAGTTACGTGGCCGAGTGGCGAGGCGGAGGTCCGCATGACCTTTTACGAGGGTTCGACTCCTTCCGTAACTGCTGTTATTTATGGCAACAATGGTTAGACCTAAAGCCGGGTGGTGTTTTTACACTGCCCTTTTTTTATGTCCACTGTTGCCGGCATCCGCTATCTCAATTTCTTAAAGGCATTGATCAGGCCATTGGTGGAGGAATCATGCGAAGTCACCACATCATTGTTCTGCAGTTCCGGAAGGATCTTCCCGGCCAGGGCCTTGCCCAGCTCGACACCCCACTGATCGAACGTGAAAATGTCCCAGATGACCCCCTGGACGAAGATCTTGTGTTCATATAAGGCGATCAGCTCGCCGAGGCTAAACGGGGTGATCTCCTTGAGCAGGAAGGAGTTAGTAGGCCGGTTGCCGCTAAAACCCTTGTAGGGTATCAATGCAGCAGGCACTTTTTCTGCCTCCAGTTCCTCTTTCGTCTTGCCATTCATCAGCGCCTGGGTCTGGGCAAAGAAATTAGACAATAGCTTGACATGATGGTCGCCTATGGGATTATGGCTGATGGCCGGCGCAATAAAGTCGCAGGGGATGAGAACGGTACCCTGGTGGATCAATTGATAAAAAGCATGCTGGCCGTTCGTTCCGGGCTCACCCCAGACTACCGGCCCCGTTGACCAGGCGACGGGATTGCCGTTCCGGTCGACGCTTTTCCCATTACTCTCCATATTTCCTTGCTGGAAATAAGCCGCAAAACGGTGCATATACTGATCATAGGGCAGAATGGCTTCTGTCTGGGTACCGAAGAAGTTGGTGTACCAAAGCCCGATGAGGGCCATGGTAACGGGAATATTCTTTTCGAACGGGGTATGACGGAAGTGCAGGTCGGTCTGGTGTGCACCCTTCAACAGGGTCTCGAAGTTATCATAGCCGACGGTGAGGGCAATGGACAGACCAATGGCGCTCCAGAGAGAATAGCGGCCGCCGACCCAGTCCCAGAATTCGAACATATTCGCCTTGTCGATGCCGAATTTCACCACTTCCTTTTCATTCGTGGAGAGCGCGACAAAATGCTTGGCGACCTGGCTTTCGTCTTTGGCAGATTGGAGGAACCAGTCGCGGGCCGTATGAGCATTGGTCATCGTCTCCTGCGTGGTAAAGGTCTTGGAGGCGATCAGGAAGAGGGTCTCTTCCGGGGTAACCTTCTTCAGTGTCTCTACGATCTGGGTGCCGTCGACATTGCTGACGAAATACGCTTGTATCCCGGCAACCCAATAAGGCCGCAGGGCCTCAGTCACCATCACGGGCCCGAGATCACTGCCGCCGATGCCGATATTGACAATATATTTGATCTTCTTTCCACTGTATCCTTTCCACTCGCCATTGTGGATGCGTGCGCAGAAAGCCTTCATCTGGGCCAGGACGCGCAACACATCGGGCATGACATCCTTTCCGTCACTGTAGACCGGCGAGCCGCCGATATTACGCAGGGCAGTATGCAGGACGGACCGGTCCTCCGTCTGATTGATCTTTTCCCCGGTGAACATGGCCTCGATCGCCGCCTTTACATTGCTCTCTTCCGCCAACTGCCGCAAGAGGCCCAGCGTCTTATCGGTGACGATGTTCTTTGAATAATCGAACAGGATATCATCCAGCCGGAGAGAATAGTGGTCGAACCGCTGCGGATCAGTCTTGAACAGGGATCGGAGATGAATTCCCTTGATTTCCTTATTATAATGCTCTTGTAATTGCTGCCATGCTGCTGTGTCTTTCGGTGTTACTTTCGGGAACATAAAGAAGGTTTTTCGTAAAGTTAATTACAATTGTTCAATGACGGCCACCGTCTCTTCGACCATTGCCGGGGTGATGTCGAGATGAGTGACAAACCGTACCTGGCTGGGAGAAATGGCGATAACCAATATATTTTTTTCCCTGAGTTCGGCAGCCAGCGTTTTGGCCGTCAAAGCAGGATCGACTTCGACAATGACGATATTGGTCTCGACAGGCATGACCGAACGGACAAAATCCTTCTTTTCTATGGCGGCGCCGATCCGGCGGGCATGCGCATGGTCTTCTGCTAACCTGTCGATGTGATGTTCCAATGCATAGATACCTGCTGCAGCCATAAAGCCCGCCTGGCGCATCCCGCCACCGAATACTTTGCGGACCCGGCGACCCTGCCGGATAAAGGACGCCGGCCCCATCAGGATACTGCCGATGGGACAGCCCATGCCTTTATTCAGACAGACGGAAATGCTGTCGAAAAGCCGCCCGAAATCCGTAGCGGCCCCGCCCGTCGCCACTAAGGCGTTGAATAGCCTGGCGCCATCCAGGTGCAGCTTCAATTGATGATCCGTACAAACCTGCCGGATCTCCCTGATGGCCTCAAGGTCATAACAGCTGCCTCCACCCCTGTTGCAGGTATTTTCCAGCGAAACAAGGGAAGTCCGGGCCCGATGAACGTCGTCCGGATTGACAGACTGGCACACCTGCTGCGCCGTTATCCTGCCCCGGTCCCCGTCAAGGGCCCGGACCTGCGACCCGGAGTTAAAAGCGATACCGCCGCCCTCATAGATATAGACGTGTGAGCTCTTTTCGCAGATCACTTCATCACCGGGCTGCGTATGGCATTTAATGGCAATCTGGTTGGACATGGTTCCGGTGGGACAATAGAGGGCCGCCTCCATGCCGAACAGCCTGGCCGCCATTTTTTCCAGCTCATTGATCGAAGGATCTTCACCAAAAACATCATCCCCCACCCTGGCATGCATCATGGCATCCAGCATGGCGGGAGTGGGGCGGGTAACAGTGTCGGAACGAAGGTCTATGGGCATACACAAACGAAGTCTGATGAGGCTGCAAATTAATAAAAAAAAAGGAGCCCTGTGGACTCCTTCTACTTTCGGCAAGCATTACTCCGTCAGGCGGCCCCATTATTGGACAACACCCGGACAGGAGCCTAGGATAACGCTTCCTCCTTAATGTGGTTACCTTTCTCTTTTGCGGCTTTGATGAGGCTAAGGACACGGGTTCTGACATCATCTCTCAGCCCCTCGGTCTCTTTCTGGAAAATATCGTTCAGTTCATCGAGCTCGTCGGAAGTAATGCCTCTTAATTTTCTCAGTTTTTTCTTTAGGTTATCAGCCGTGTCGGAGATGCGCTGACGTGTCTCGCTGCCTTCGGCCGGGGCAACAAGGATACCGATAGCCACTCCCGCAACAAGACCCGATAATGCACCTATTAAAATTTTTTGAGCACTCATGATAATGATTTTTAAGTGAACAATGCTATGCAATACTTATTTTCAATAACAATGCCGGAAAATGATAAAGGAATCCTAACATAAATTTGAGCAAGTCTGGGAAAAATTATACCCATTTTAGCCAATCTTACCGCCTGGTCACTGGCAGGCCGCCGCCTGCTACTCACTGCGCAGGTTGATGGTGGGGTTGGCTTGCGCAGCCTTTATCGTCCGGAACAACACCGTTGCCAACGCGACCAGCAGCAAGCCCATGCCCGCCGTCAGGAAAATCCACCAGGACAGGGAAGTCCGATACGCAAAATCCTCGAGCCACTTATTCATCAGCCACCAGGACAGGGGGCTGGCAACCAGCACGGCCAGCAATACCGGCCGTAGGAAGTCACGGGATAATAAGGTCCCGATAGAACTTACCGAAGCGCCCAATACCTTGCGGATGCCGATCTCTTTCACCCGCTGCTGTGCCGCGAAGGTCGCCAGGGCAAACAAACCCAGACAGGCAATGATGACGGAGATCGTGGTGAAAAGGCCGGATAATCCCGCCAGCCGGTCCTCTGCCTTGTAAAAATTATTGAACGTCTCGTCCATGAATTCATACTCAAAGGGTTGTTGGCTATCGTACCTGCGATAGACATTCTTTATTCCTTCGAGGACCGTTGGAATATTCACATGGGCGCCTATTTTAGCCATAAGACAGCCGCCGTCACTCCATAAGGAATCGGTATCCTTCCTGACAAATACAGCCGTAGGGCTTACACCATACTGTAAAGACCGGTAGTTGAAATTTTTCAGCACTCCCGCTATTACCCTGTAATCTTCACGGAATTTTATAGATTGTCCAACCGGATTACCGGCAAGGCCAAGCCTTTCAACTGCCGCTTCGTTCAGCACGACATGACCTTTAGCAAAAAGCATGGTCTCATCGGTTGGTTTGTCCTTCCATTCCAGACCCAGAACAGAAATGAAGTCATTGTCGACGTTAAAAAAATTCAATTCCCACTCCCTATCTGATCCGGGTTCTTTCATGGACAATATATTATATCCTTCATACATCGGATAAAGAGCGGTGGATACCCGATTAATACCGGGTAGTGTTTCGATCTCTTTTTTGAAGGCCGTGTAATGGTGAAGATTATTCCCATATCGAACCATCACCACGTTATCCCGGTCAATACCTGTATCGGTATGCCGGATAAAATACAGTTGCTTTCCGATGATGAAGCTGCACAATATCAAGATCATCGAAATAGTAAACTGAAAAAATATGAAGCCTTTTCTCATGCCCCCACCGCCGCGTCGCCCGCTCATCTTTCCATATAGCACAGCCACAGGTCTGAACGCAGAAAGCACCAGCGCCGGATAACTGCCCGCCGCCAGCATAACCAACACCAGCAATCCGCCCGTAAAGCCAAGCATGACCGGTGAAAAAAGGAAAGCATTGTCGATCCGCAGCCGGAGTAATTGGAAAAACCAGGGTTTCAGCAACAGGAATAGTCCGATGCCCGCTGCAAATGAAAGCATGGCAATGACCGCCGATTCGATATAGAACTGGCCAGCGATCTTGCCTCGCCCTGCCCCCAAGACCTTGCGCACCCCAACTTCTTTAGCGCGTGCAGTCGATTGCGCCGTTGCCAGGCTCATATAATTGATCAAAGCCAGCAACAGTACCAATCCCGCCGCCAGGGGGAAGATCTGTAAGTAACGGACATTGGCAGAGTCATCTGCAAAGCTGCCTAGGTGCATATTGGCGAGAGACGTTAGGTGGTAAATATCCCTTTCGTCATCCGGCCGGCCCTTCACTTCTGCCAGTGTACCCAGGGTTTTTTCAACTTTGGGTACATCCGTTGCATTTTTCAACAGCAACCAGGTCCGCATATTACCAGCCTGTACTCTGGTTGGAACAATATCAGAATATCCTTTCATTCCGGAGATGGATGAGAGCGCAGCGACAAAATCGAAATTGATGCCGGTATTCGAAGGCAGATCGGCCGCCACCCCAGTCACCTCCAGCGTATAAAGACCATGGAAACGCAGCGTCCGTCCTATTGGATCTGCAAGGCCGAAATATTTCCTGGCCATGCGCTCTGTCAGCACAATCGTGTTGGGACGCTTTAGTACCTCCAGAGGATTTCCCCGCAGCAGCCGGAAGCTGAAGAAGCTAAAAAAATTGCCGTCCGCAAAGATGAAATTATCTTTTTCAGAAAAACTGGCGCCGGGTATCGATGGATTCTCCAGGGCCACCGGCTGATATGACACGGGAAGTATTCGCAGATAGGCTTCTACATCCTCATCTGCCTGCTGCACGAGCGGACCTGCACCATAGCTTAAATACCCGGTGTTAAAACTGCTTTTGCCAAAGTGAACGGTCGCGTCCACGATAAAAATTCGTCGCGCATTGGCCTGCCACCGATCATAGCTGCGTTCGTGCAAGGTATAGAGCAAAATGGTCAGTGCCACGGCGATACCGATCGCCAGGCAGCCAATATTAATAAGACTATATAATTTGTTGCGCCGGATGTTGCGGAGCGCGATATTCAGGTAGTTGATGAGCATAAAGTAAATTACTGAATTTTTAGTAACTTTGCGCCCTATGACACAAGAACAGATTAAGAGTATGAGGGACCGTTTGGTGGTCTTGAGGAGGTTTCTTTGACGTCGATAACCGACGATATAAGATCAATGAAGAAAAACAGCTCTCGCTGAGCCCAGGCTTCTGGGACGACAACAAACGGGCCACAGAAATCCTGAAAAATATCAAGCTGAACGAGTTTTGGGTAAAGCTCTATGAATCCGTGGAGACATCCGTAGAAGATTTTGCCGTCCTTTTCGAGTTCTGGAAAGCCGGTGAAGCCAGCGAAGAGGAAACACGTGAAGCTTTTACCAAAGCCATCGCGCTGATAGAAGAGGCGGAATTCAAAAGCACGCTCAACCAGCCCGAAGACGAACTGCCGGGCGTTATGCAGATCAATTCCGGCGCCGGCGGCACGGAAAGCCAGGACTGGGCGGAAATGTTGCTGCGGATGTACCGTATGTACGGTGAAAAGCAGGGCTGGTCCGTGACGGAACTGGACCTCCAGGATGGGGAAGGCGCCGGCATCAAAAGCGCCACGATCCAATTCGAAGGACCTTTCTCCTACGGTTTCCTGAAAGCAGAGAGCGGGGTGCATCGCCTGGTGCGTATTTCACCTTTCGATTCAAATGCCCGTCGCCATACTTCCTTTGCATCGGTTTACGTATACCCCCTCGTGGATGACAGCATCGAGATCGAGGTCAATCCGGCCGACCTGGAGTGGGAATTCTACCGCAGCGGCGGCAAGGGCGGCCAGAACGTCAACAAGGTGGAAACCGCCGTGCGGCTTAAACATATCCCCAGCGGGATCATCGTAGAATGCCAGCAGGCCCGTACCCAGGGAGAGAACCGGGAAAAGGCCCTGAAGATGCTCAAAAGCCGCCTGTACGAAGAAGAGTTGCGCAGGCGCGAGGCGATGAAGAATGCCGCCAATTCCACTAAGAAGAAGATCGAGTGGGGATCACAGATCCGCTCCTACGTTTTCCATCCTTATAAGATGATCAAGGATCACCGCACCGATTACGAAGTGGGCAATGTGCAACCGGTGATGGATGGCGAACTCGACGGTTTCATTAAGGCGTATCTCATGACCGAAAAAGAAACTACCACCTAAAAAATCATAGCAGACCATGAGTCTAGGATATTTCCATTACCCCGCACCCATCAATGAGCCGGTACTGAATTACGGCCCGGGCAGTAAAGAAAAAGAGGGTTTGAAAAAAGCCTTGAAAGAACTTAAAAGCAAAGAACACGACATCCCGATGTACATCGGGGATAAAGAGGTCCGTACCGGTCGCAAGATCACCTTGCACCCCCCGCACGAGATCGCCCACGCACTCGGACATTTCCATGAAGGCGACGAGAACCATGTACAACAGGCTATCGATGCAGCCCTGCAGGCGAAGAAGGGCTGGGAAGCACTCAGCTGGGAGAACAGGGCTGCTATCTTTCTAAAAGCTGCCGATCTGCTGGCAACGAAATACCGTCCATATATCAACGGCACTACCATGCTGGGGCAAAGCAAGAATGCCTTCCAGGCTGAAATCGACAGCGCCTGCGAACTCATCGATTTCCTGCGGTGGAATGTCCATTTCCTCAGCGAAATCTACCGGCAACAACCGGTCAGCAGTTCTGGCGTGCACAACAGGACAGAATGGCGCCCCCTGGAAGGTTTCGTGCTGGCCATTACACCATTCAACTTCACGGCCATCGCCGGCAACCTGCCTGCATCGGCCGCATTGTGCGGCAACGTCGTCGTCTGGAAACCCGCTTATACCCAGGTCTTCGCGGCGCAGCTTTTCATGCAGGTCATGAAAGAGGCCGGATTGCCGGCCGGCGTCATCAACCTCATCTATGTCGACGGACCGGTCCTGGGCAAAGTTTGCTTCAGCCACCGCGATTTTGCAGGTCTGCACTTTACCGGATCGACGGCCGCCTTCAATCATCTTTACAAGACTATTGGCGAAAATATTACCCATTACCGTTCCTACCCCCGTATCGTCGGAGAGACAGGTGGCAAAGACTTCGTACTGGCCCATGAGAGCGCTGACCCCGATGTCCTCGCGACAGCCCTCCTCCGCGGCGCCTTCGAATACCAGGGTCAGAAATGCTCGGCGGCTTCCCGGGCCTATATCCCGGCTAACCTGGCTGCCGCTGTCAAACAACGGTTGATCGAAGGTGTAAAGAGTTTCAAAATGGGAACAGTCGAGGATTTTTCCAATTTCATCAATGCAGTGATCGACGAAAGAAGTTTCAACAAGATCCGGTCCTACCTGGAAAAGGCCAAACAGGACCCAAATGCAGAGATCTGGGTGGGTGGGGAATGTGACAAATCAAAAGGATACTTCGTTCAGCCAACAGTGATAGAGGCGAAAGACCCGCTGTACGTGACCATGTGCGAAGAGATCTTTGGACCCGTGCTGACGGTATATATCTATCAGCCCGGCGAATTTGAAAAAACCCTGGAGTTGGTGAATTCCACTTCTCCCTATGCATTGACAGGCTCTATCATCTCTCAGGACCGTCATATCGTCGAACTGGCAGTCGATAAACTACGCAATGCCGCAGGCAATTTCTACATCAACGACAAACCTACAGGCGCAGTGGTCGGTCAGCAGCCCTTTGGCGGCGCCAGGGCTTCCGGCACCAACGATAAGGCCGGATCGATCCTTAACCTGTACCGCTGGCTCAGCGCCCGGACGATCAAAGAGACCTTTACTCCACCTACAGATTACCGGTATCCTTTCCTCGGAGAAGCATAATAACAACTTCTTAACAATCTTTTGTAATCCGTAAATAGCTGATTTGAAATGCGCAAATTCTACATTTGCGCATTTTTTTGGCATCGCACAATAAAAAAAGAGCAATTACGTAAGCCGCATTTTTCAATCCCCCGATTATCTTTGTGCCTGAACAAAAACTTAATCCAAATCAAGTTTATGAAAAAACTAGCACTAGTATTTTTAGCAGGCATGTCGATTGCAACAGCAGCAAATGCACAGTTTCAATTCGGGATAAAAGCAGGCGCTAATTTTTCCACTGTCAACGGAAGTGCGGTCCAGGATGCAAGCACGATAGCAGGTTTCAACGGTGGCGTATATTTTAAGCTACCCCTCGTCCACGGTCTGTCTATCCAGCCGGAGTTGCTGTATTCGGGACAGGGATTTGGGGATAACGGCGGGGGTGAAAACGACAAACAGCATTTCAACTATTTCAATATTCCCGTACTGCTGAAGTACACGCATTTCAGTGGTCTGTTCGTAGAAGCCGGCCCTCAATTCGGCGTGCTGACGAGCGCATCTTATAAGTCGGGCGGCGTCAGCGCTGATGATAAGTCTTACTACAACTCGGCTGATGTTTCATTGGTGGTCGGTGTAGGGTTCAAAATACCCACTACGCCGCTGTCCATTGACGCCCGTTATAATTTGGGGCTATCCAATATCGAAAATAACTCGGGCACCGGTGGCACCGGCACTGTCCGCAACGGTAGTTTCCAGATCGGTCTGATGTTAAAGCTGTTCAGCGTACCAGTCAGGTAATGGTCTAATGATTGACCTTCGGTCGAGCCGCTTCCAGCGGCTCTTAATAAAAGTTAGTTTTTAGAATTGTATGCATAGTTTGTAAAAAGGTCGCCACGGGCGGCCTTTTTTTTCTATTTTTATAAAAACATTCTTTCTTGAAGACCATTTTGAATGAACAGCAGTTGGGGATAACGATTCAAAGACTGACGCACCAATTGCTGGAAAATCACCTCGACCTGCAAAACACCGTATTGATAGGCATCCAGCCGAGGGGAGTCCATTTTTCCGACCGGATCGTCGGGCAGTTGAAAACCCAGGTCGATCCGGCATCCATCCATTACGGCAAGTTGGACATTACCTTCTACAGGGACGATGTGCGGACCGGCCTGCACGAGTTGAACCAGACGGATATCCCTTTTTCTGTGGAAAATAAAGAAGTGGTGCTGATCGACGACGTGTTGTGGACGGGAAGGACGATCCGCGCCGCCCTGGACGCCTTGCTGGATTTTGGCCGGCCGGCGAAAGTTGAATTGTGTGTCCTGATCGACCGGCGCTTTAGCCGGCAGTTGCCGATCCAGGCCGACTACATCGGCAAATCTATTGACAGCTTTATTACCCAGAAAGTAAAAGTCTATTGGAAAGAAAAGGACGGGAAGGATGAAGTAGCGCTCCTCTGACCGCCGGGACGGCGAAAAAGAAATTGTTTTTATCTTTTTTACTTTAATTTCGCATTCTAATGCAACTGAGCACTAAACATCTTCTTGGCATTAGAGATCTCCAACCGGGTGATATTCAGCTTATTTTAGATACCGCCACCCAATTCAAAGAAGTCTTACAGCGCCCGATCAAAAAAGTACCCACTTTAAGGGACGTCACCATCGTCAATCTTTTCTACGAGAATTCGACGCGGACCCGCATTTCCTTCGAGCTCGCCGAGAAAAGGTTGTCGGCCGATACGATCAATTTCACAGCCTCTGGATCCTCCGCCGCCAAAGGAGAAACCTTGTTGGATACAGTCAACAATATCCTTTCCATGAAAGTGGATATGGTGGTGATGCGCCATAGCGCCAGCGGCGCCCCGCATTTTCTCGCCAAACATATCCCTGCAGCTATAGTCAACGCAGGCGACGGCATCAATGAGCATCCGACGCAGGCCCTGCTGGATGCTTTTTCCATCCGGGAAAAACTGGGCGAACTGCAAGGGAAAAAGATCGCTATCATCGGTGATATTATGCACTCGCGTGTAGCGCTAAGCAATATCTACCTGCTGAAGAAAATGGGCGCCGAAGTGACCATTGCGGGACCTCCCACCCTGATCCCGGTTTATATCCGGGAGGCGTTCGATGTGCGCGTAGAATACAATCTGCGCAAGGCGCTTGAATGGTGCGATGTGGCCAACGTACTGCGTATCCAGCTGGAACGGCAGAACCAGCCTCTGTTCTCGTCACTCCGGGAATACAGCCTGGCCTATGGCGTCAACAGGCGATTGCTGGATAGCCTCGGCAAGGAAATAGTGATCATGCACCCGGGCCCGATCAACCGGGGCGTCGAACTGGACAGCGATGTGGCGGACAGCGGGCAATCCCTTATCTTGCACCAGGTGGAGAACGGGGTAGCCGTGAGGATGGCAGTGCTGTATCTGCTGGCGGGAAGATCGACTAACTAAAGTCTTTACCAAATAAAACAGCGATGAAACCGCCCACCCAACGTATCGGCCTTTTCCCGGGGACATTCGATCCGATCACTATCGGACACCAGGATATCATCAACCGCTCGCTGCCCCTGTTCGACAAACTCTTCATCGGTATCGGGCGTAATGTAAATAAAGAACCCATGTTCTCCGTAGAACAACGCCTCGACTGGATCCGCGAAATCTATAATGACAACCCCAAGGTAGAAGCCGTGGCCTTCGAAGGGCTGACGATCCGATGCTGTCAGCAGGTGAGCGCCAACTTTATTCTCAGAGGTATTCGCTATGTCAATGATTTCGAATACGAAAAGGCCATTGCCGACATGAACCGCAGCCTGGACAAGAATATAGAGACGATTTTCCTTACCTGCCTCCCCCAATATACCTCGGTCGCCTCCACATTGGTACGCGACGTACTGAAAAACGGCGGCGATGTCAGCCAATTCCTGCCGGAAGTAGTGGTCCGATCACTGGCTAAATCTAAATCTAAATATTAACTATGTCTATCTGGTTTGAGCCCGGCTTAACAGCTGCCCAATTGCAACCATTGAGCGACAACACCATGGGCCAGCACCTGGGCATGGAATTCACTGAAGTCGGTGAAGACTTCCTGAAAGGACGCATGCCGGTAGATCATCGTACCCGTCAACCCTATGGTCTGCTGCACGGTGGCGCCAGCGTCGCATTGGCCGAGACCCTCGGAAGTGTCGCCGCTGCATTTGTCGTGGACCGCAGTCAATATAATGCTGTCGGACTGGAGATCAATGCCAACCACCTGCGCGGCGTCCGGGAAGGCTTCGTTACCGGCATCGCCCGGCCCCTACACCTCGGCAAGACTACCCATGTATGGGATATCCGTATCCATGACGAAAAAGACAAGCTGGTGTGTGTCAGCCGCCTCACCGTCGCCATTATCAAAAAGTAACCCGTCATCCTTTCAGTGCGTCAACAGGTCCGCCGCCTTCAGCACATCGATGATCGAGGGAAAAGTATTTTTTGTCATCGCAGCTATCCTTTCTTTATCTGCCCATACAATCTCAGTGATTGTTTCATATTGCTGAAACCTGGCGACCCGCTCGTCCGGCACGGGAATCTCAGCCTGGCCTCCGGAAACGCTCATCCGGTACCAATGGGTCTCCTTCAGGATATGTTTGCCATTCTCATCGTAGGTATGATAGGTAACCAGCAAGGGAGAATCGAGATGAACGGCGCTGAGACCTGTCTCCTCCCCTACTTCGCGAACGGCGCATTGCTCCAGCGTTTCGCCGGCATCGAGCTTACCTTTAGGCAGGTCCCACTTACCACGCCGGAACATGAAAAGCCACGCTTGTGCCCCATTATTGACTAATCCGCCGCCCGCCTGTATGAGGTTGAATTTTCTCCAAAATGCCTTTTTCAACGTGGCCAGATCGGGGTGAACGAAAATGCCCGCATGCACCTTTTCACGCCGCATTTCATGGATCATAGCATTGACGGCCGGATGCGAGAACTCGTCGATCAGAATGGCGTCGTCATGATGTGCATACCCCTGGATCTCATCCGTCATTTCGTCGGTCAGAAACAAAGGTTTATCGTTGAAGTAGATCTTGATATACATGATCCAAATATCCTTATTTTCGCGTCATGGCAGAGAAAATCATTACCACTAACGAAAAAACGGTGGCCGAAAAGTTGCTGCAGGCCAAGGCTGTTCGCCTGAGCGTCAAAGAACCCTTTACCTGGTCTTCCGGCTGGAAGTCCCCGATTTATTGCGATAACCGGAAGATCCTTGGCTTTCCCTATATCCGCGATTTCATCAAATCGGAAATGTGCAATGTCATTTTCGCTCAGTTCCCGGCGGCAGGGATGCTGGCGGGTGTAGCGACCGCAGGCATTCCCTGGGGAGCTATGGCGGCAGACCAGCTGAAATTGCCGTATATCTACGTCCGGTCCAAACCCAAGGACCATGGCCTGGGCCAGCAGATCGAAGGATACTATGAAAAAGGCCAGCCGGTAGTGGTTATTGAAGATCTCCTGTCGACCGGCAATAGCAGCCTGCAGGTTGTGGACGTCCTCCGGCAGGCGGAACTGGAGGTTATCGGAGTAGTGTCGATCTTCAATTATGGCTTCGGGACCGTGAAAACGGCTTTTGAAAAGGCCGGAGTACCTTATGTATCCCTGTCTGACTACCCTACCCTGATCAGCCTGGCGCTCGAAAAGAAGATGGTGACTCCCGAAGAGGAGACTGTCCTGCTCGAATGGAGCAAAGATCCGGCGAACTGGAAAGGGCTATAAAATGGATAAATTTTTGTACTTTTAAGGGGTATAAATTCCATTACATATGAAAAAAATGCAATTAATTCTCCTTCTGCTGATTGGCCTGACGGGCGCAGCAACAGCCCAGCAAAAGAATATCGTAACCGTCGTTATCAAAACGCCCACCGTTCAGTGTGACCAATGCAAACAGCGAATAGAAAATTATCTGAGCCATGAAGATGGCATCGTAAAGGTGGATGTGGACTTTAAGAAAAAGATCGCGACAGTTAAATACATGGCCGACAGGACCAACGTTGAGAATATCAAGACCGACATCGCCAATTGCGGTTATGACGCCGACGACGTAACGGCCGAGCCGGACTCCTACAAAAGACTGCCGACCTGCTGCAAGAAGCCGGAAGACGGCGGCGGTCATCCTAAACAATAACAAACGCACTCAAGAGAGGCCGTCTTTGTAAGGCGGCCTCTTTTTATTTCCTACACACTGCGATTATACTGCGCCGTGCAGAATTAAAAGTTCTAAAAATTAAATTTAGGAAACCCAATACCTTTGTCCGGTAGTGCTATGGCCATTCTTTTTCAAAAGAAGCAGCCATCATCGACGTTAAAAAAAAAGCCGGCTGTAAAATCCGGCTTAATGTGGGAATGTCGAAATCCACAAAGAGTAAGTTGGAGGTGATCTTACAAATAGCAACCAAAGGCATACTACTTTTGGTCAACCTCAAGAAGCTACTCGATATGTTCAAGTAGCGACGAAACAAGGCCGGATAGCACTCCGGCTTTGTTGTGTAAATTTCGCTGATTTTTTTCACTTTTCCATTTATTTGTACTGTGATTTTATTAGATCCTGATAATCAGCACAAAGGAAAAAAGGCTTACTAGTCCCACTAGATGGGCATAGTCACCCGCAACAACACATTCCGGCCCAGATCATTCACATAATACCGGAACCTGTTCAGATAATCCCGATAAGCCACGTTCGTTAGATTAGTGACTGACAGGTTAATATCGATATACTTCTTTCCCAGCGGAAGACTGCAGCCGGCATCGGCGCTCCACAGATCATATCCGGCGGGGGGCGACACATAATCGCTATTCGGCGGCACCCGCGTCTGTCTGGCCACAGCCAGGTTGCCAACGCCGACATGGAAATTCCTGACACGCCCGACAGAATCCCAGGTATACCGGATCGAGTTATCGGCACGATCGGCCGGAATAAAGATCAGCCAGTTACTGATAGTCGTATTGTAGGCCCTTACAAGCGAAGATTTCGAAATAAAGGACAGGTTATGGGTAATATTATACGTGATGCTCAGATCCATTCCCTGAAACAAGGCATCGACCTGGGTATAAGTAAATTCAGGATAAGCTCCGGTATTGGTCTGAGCATAGGTGAGGTCTGGCTTCAGATAAATATAATGATGAAAATAATTGATATAGCCACCCAACTCTACAACCAGGCGGGTTGAATGGTAGTTGAAGGACAGGTTGTTATTGTAAGCCTTCTCCTGCGTCAGGGAAGAATCACCGATTTCCCAGCTCGCAGCGCTTTGGTGGATGCCATCGGCGAAAAGCTCGATGACCTGCGGTGGCCGCCAGGCCGTGCCAAAGTTATACATTGCAGTAAATGCGGGACTGAACTTATATTCTATACCTGCATTGACCGTAGGGTTCTTCCAGTCATACGTGGGCTTGATTTCCTGCGTGGGGTAATTAGGATTGAGTGCATAAGCCCGCAACCAGCGATAGTCATAGCGAACACCCACCTCGAATAGCCATTTATTCGTCTCGTATTTTTCGATGGCAAACAGGCCGCCGCCATAATCCACAAAATTAGGAATGAGCTGATAATAAGTTAACCCCTGCTCAAAATTGCCGTGGGTGATAAAATTCGCGCCGATACTGCCAGTGATCCTGTTCAGGATGGGTGCATGTTCCCAGATAACATCGACAGTCTGGGTATTCAACTGAAAGTTCAGGTCCGGGATATTGGAGGTATTCGATGTCGTGGAATTATAGCTGAGATCGGCGTCATACTCCTTCCGGACATTACGTTGAAAAGCATAGGTGGCCTCCAGACGGCCGGCGCTGCCCAGATCGGCATAACCGCTGGCCTTGAGTAATTTATGATCGACCGTTTGATAAGGCCGGGCAATGTCATACGTGAAATGAGCCGTGTCTGCCGGCTGGCTCCGGGCAAAAGCCTGGAGAAGATCAGCTTCCGATCCTATTACGGAGGCAGTAGCGATACCGATCTTCGAAGTGAAATCGCTGTAGTAAAGCTGTAAGCCATAATGCTTTTTAGTATAGCCAAGGGTGGCCGAATAATCATATTCGTTGTACCCGGTGTTGCCAAGGTAATAGTTGGCAGCCTGCGCATTACCTGCCTCTTTCACCGTCCCCTGCAGCCGCCAGCTGAGACCTTCCAGTTTTTTCTCTCCCGATCCTTCTGCCATACCCGAAACTGCGCCTCCCCGCCCGTTGGTCATACCGACAATATTGACATTGCCATCGAAAGTTCCCGGCTGGGATAGCATATCCTTAGGATCTACCAACACTACCCCGCCAATGGCATCCGATCCATACCGGATGCTGGCAGCTCCTTTAATGACAGTCAATTTGGTAGCGATGAACGGGTCTATCTCCGGTGCATGGTCATTGCCCCAGTTCTGCCCTTCCTGCCGGACGCCATTGTTCAGGATCAGGATGCGGTTGCTGTACAGCCCATGAATGATCGGCTTGGAAATGGAAGGCCCCGTTTGCAAACTGTTGACACCCGCAATACCTTTCAGTGATTCTCCGAGAGAGAGACCCCGGATGGCTTCGAGGGCCTTTCCTCCTAAAGTATCGCTGACGACTACGTTCAGCTGGTCTTTTTTCAGCCGCTGCGCGGTCACGGTGACAGTGGTCAGTTGACGGGTGGAATCCTTCGGATGGCGGGTCGTATCGGCCGCCGAGGGGCTATGAACGGGAGACGGCACAGGCAACTGGGCGTGGGCCAACTGAAAAACACAGCAGCTGCAAAACAGCAATAACCATTTATATGGATACATACGTATAAGATGATTAAGCCCGCCAAAAGATTTTGACGGGCTTTGATAAAAGAAATCAGATGTGTTTATGACTGAAAGAATAAGAAACACCCAGTGAAAAGTTCACGCTTTCCAGGGGCTCATTATAACTGGTGATCTCCCTTCCGGCATTGTTATTCCGTGTGGAGTTGCCGATGGCAAAATCGGGTTTCGTATAAAAATAGTCGGCCCGCGCATTAATCGCGACACCTTTACAAATCATATACCTCAACCCTATGCCCAGGTCCGTGGCAAAAGCCACTTTGGAGGCAGAATATTGTATGGCTGGCGGATCTTCGATACCACCGTCTTCAATTCCGACAGTGATCTCCGGTGTCTTCGCATCGGCGATGCCCGCCAGTACTCTTGCCGTCAGCGAGAGTTTTTTTGCCAGCGGCAAGTTGAAATACAGTCCGGGCATAATGGACCACATCTTATAATTGGTGACCGATGTCCTCGTCGTATCGACATCGAATGACTCTTCATATCCCTGCGAAAGAGAGTCCACGCCTTTGAGACTATAGCTGCCGTATTTGAACATGCCTCCAATGCCGAAATATTTGGAAAAAAACCAGGCACCGTCGACGGAAAAGAAACCGCCGGTCTTGGCATAACCACTGTTATCTGTTTTGGTGCCATTCAGACTTTGCAGCGTGGAAGCATTGGTTACTTTGCTCCAGCTGCCCAGCGGTAATGAGACACCGCCATCGATTTCTATAAAGCTGCTGCCTTTTTGTGCGAACGAAGCAAGACTGATGCATAAAGCCATGATCAGTAGAAATGGTTTATATACGCTCATACGAATTATATTTATGGATTATACTATTGGATGGTGACGGCATAGGTAACGTCCAGGTCGGTGGAACCGGGCGGATAGGTACCGTTCTTGGCATTGGGCTGGTGCCTCAATACCACCCGTAACGTGCCGGTGCTGGCAGCGCCGGTGATAAAATCGTCCTGCAGGCCGATCTGCATCGGCGGAGTGTTGTCATCCATATCCGTCCTGTTGACGACAAGGTTAAGCGGGCTCAGCGTGCTGGGCGGGATAGCTATTTCATTGATCGAAATGCCGCCTGCAGTCGTATCGGTATTATCATTCGTGACCCAGTCCGCAGTCGGAATATAAGTCGTCGTATTGCTGATCACGACATTCGAGGCCAGGATGGGTGATGGCTGAAAAAAGAACAGATGGTAGTTCTCCCGCTGTAGTATCTCGTTGCTGACACTGTCGACAGGGGTCTGCGTGGAATCCAGGATGATGACACTGCAATGATAGGTGGCATTCGCTTTTAGATTGAGATAGGCATTGTTGAAATAGGCGGAATCCGGCTGATAAGTATGACTGGTAGGACTCATCTGAGACCAACTGCCGGTATGGATTTCCGTAGGGTCGGCGGCATTCACCAGCCGCAGCTGTACCGTAGTGAGGAACTCATTGCCAGGCAACGCGGGTGTAACACTTTCCGCCTTTTTGTTACAACCGGCAATGATGGAAATAGCGATGACGATAGCGGGCACGAACATGCGCTTCCGCAACAAAGAAAATATCTTTTGCATGAAAGGGATATTAAAATGAATACATAGGCGCCGCCAGGCACACTGACGCGCACCAAAAAAGTGGGATTAACAGAAAGAGAGGAGGGAGGGCGGTCCGCGCAAGCCGAAAAGGGGATGATCTTTGGCAATGGGCATTGCCAGCACCGCTGCCCGGTGTACAGCCCAGGCGCTTGGTAGTCCTACTCTAAGTGTAAGAGAATGATCGAGGAAGGGAAACTCTACAACCAGGCTATCTACGGCACAGTGAAAGTCGGCCTTATTGTATTGATCGGCGTGGCCATACTTCAGCGATAGATGCGTATCGGTGTGATGGGCCACCAGCGCATGGATAGCTATCCTGGGCGTGATGCCAAGAGCAAACAAGGCCAGAAGAACGCCTGTCAGCAAGGGCCGTATGATGCGATTGTTTCTCAAAACAGTTTGAAACAGTGTTGCAAATTAGGCCATTCTTTTTAAAAACAATCACCGGCCACCAAAATATTTTGCCGTTCGGAACAAGTCCAATCAGCCGCCACCAGCGCCGTCACGCTTCTCACCTCCTGCTGCATCCGCATCGCGCCGGTCCTTTACTCTTCCGGCCTCCTTCAATGCACGATGAAGGACCCATTCGATCTGGCCGTTGACACTGCGAAATTCATCCGCCGCCCATTTCTCGATGGCCTTCATCGTCTCTGCATCTATACGTAAGGCAAAAGATTTTTTTTCCGCCATTCATCAATGATTTAAAGTCCCGGCATTCACTATGGGCTGCGTTTCTTTGTCTCTGCAGAGAACAACCATGAGATTACTGACCATGGCCGCCTCCTTCTCTATTTATAGGTTTTATAATAGAAGATAAAGATAGTACATTTTGATATCATTTTAATATCATAATGGATGATCGGCTACGGGCGCGGACGGAAGGAGGCCCAACTTTTGACCTTCCCCGTTGTTATTTGATGCATAATGGCAAACAAACTTCGTCTCAGCATTCTCGATCAGACCCCTATCCGCAAGGATAGCGATGCGGGAGCCGCCCTACAGGAGACCATCAGGCTGGTTAAGTTGGCAGATCGTCTCGGCTACACCCGTTACTGGTTGTCAGAACATCACAATACCACGACACTGGCAGGTGCGGCGCCGGAGATCCTGATCGCCCGCCTGGCGGCAGAGACGAAAAGCATCCGTCTGGGGTCCGGCGGCATCATGCTGCCCAACCACAGTACCTTGAAAGTGGCCGAGAACTTCCGGCTGCTGGAGGCCCTGTATCCTGGTCGCATCGACCTTGGATTAGGACGAGCTCCGGGCGGTGACCGGCTGACGGCTCAACTCCTGAACCCGACCAATACTTTCGACCCTCAGGAATATATCCGCCAGATAAAAGACCTCTACGACTTTTTATCCGATACGCCGGGGCCTGGCAACTATGAAGGAAAGATCCGGGCCATCCCACGCATCGGCACCCAACCGGAACTGTGGATGCTGACCTCCAGCGGGGAAAGCGCTTACCTGGCAGCACATTTCGGCATGTCCCTGTGCTATGCGCAATTCATCAATCCCGTAGGAGGACCGGAAGCGATCCGTGCCTACCGGGAACGTTGGCGGCCTTCAGCCACCCTGGCAAAGCCCAGGGCCAGTGTAGGCATATTTGCCTTCTGCTCGGAAGACCCGCAAAAAGTCGCGGACACGCAGGCATTGATCGACTACCGCCTGCTGGGCTTTGAGAAAGGCCATTATGATGAGATCCCTACGGTTGCCGCCGCCACCGCCTACCAGTATACGCCGGCCGAATGGCAGCGGGTGCTGTTCAACCGGCAACGGACCGCCATCGGCAGCCCGGACGACATGCGGGAAAAATTGACCAGCCTGGCCGCAACTTTCGACGTCGGGGAGATCGTAATTTCCACTTTTACCGAACGGCCGGAAGACCGTTTGCACTCGTATGAACTACTCGCCGAACTGTTCAGTCTGGAGCCACTAACAATTTCAGCAGTCTCCAGCAATGCTGTAATTTGAAGAAAATACCTGACAGATGAAACATCGACTGATAGCGCTGGCGCTCGCAGCCGGCCTCCCCGCGATGGCGCTTACCCAAGCCCCCTCTTTGGAAAAAGTCTGGGAGACGGATACCATCATCGCCGTTCCCGAATCCGTCCTGCCTGATCCGGCGGAAGGATGGAGTAGTCTATGTTTCGGATTCGAAAGCCGGCAAAGTCTACCGTATCGCCAATGACGTGCCCACCCTTTACATGGATGACCTGCCGGGCGCTAATGGGCTCAAAGCCTCCGGTACCCATCTCTATATCCTGGCCAAAAAAGCAGTGCTGGTGGCGGATGCTTCCAAAAACGACAAAACCATCGGCATCTTGTACGTCCCTGGCTTCAACGGCAAGACGATAACAGCATACCGGCTGACCAGGTCATAATGCGTCGCAACATGTTGTAGCGCGCTACTTCAGTATGATCACGTTGTGTACCGTGACGCTTCCATCCGGTGCGATCAGTTTCAACAGGTAATATCCGTTGCTGAGCCCCACGGTCAGTGTCGCCATTCCACCCGCCACCGATGTTGTTCCCTGTGCCAGCAGTTTACCGCCAAGGTCGAACCATTGCACCTGCATGGAAGTCATGTTGACGTTCAGACCGGTGACATTCAGGATATTCCTGGCAGGGTTGGGATACACACTGACGGCTTGCGTCTGCAAAAAGTCTACCGATACCACAGCCGAATACTTTTCATTCCCATTCAAATCGGTCTGCACCAGCCGGTAATAGCTCACCCCGCTATAAGGGTTGGGATCCTGCGCCGTATAATTCAATGGTACGGCACTGTTCCCATCCGGGGCCAGCGTAGGAACTTTCTCCACCGTCACAAAGTCGACGCCGTCCCTGCTCTTCTCAATCGTAAAATAACTGTTGTTCGATTCCGTCGAGGTAGCCCATTGCAGATCGACAACATTATTATTGGGCAATGCCTTGAAATAAAGAAGTTCTATCGGCAATGTATTGCCGCCGCCTATCTGATCGGCTAAGGCAAAGGTGGAAAAGGAATTGAAGGCGCTCGGCGAAGACGTCGAGGTAATACTTCCTGACAGGTCGGCGCCGGCATTATATACGGGTCCGCCCGTGCCACCGATATTAAACCAATACCCGGGCGAGGAATAGAGGGTCTTGACGATCGTCAGCGTGCCTCCGTTACTAACATAATCATTCGCACCGAAGAATATCTGGATGGTCTGATTGCCGCTCAATCCCGTTGACGGCGTATTCACCCCAGCCGAATTAGTCCGATTAATAGTATAATAGTGAACGTCGGAAACTTCGTCCACCGAAGGCGGCATGATATAATCCAGGCCGACCGCGGGGGCATCGAATAACTGGGCCTGGTAAGTATACAGCGTCCCCGACGAAGTCTGATTAATAGTCAGCACGACGGGCCTGCAATCCGGACCGCTGCCGATCGGGAAATTCAGGGTGCTGGCGCCGGAGCTGGATTTCTGATATTGCATAGGTCCGTTGACAAAACTGGTCGACAAAGCATTGCCGGCCGCCGTAGTCGAGCCGTTCAGCATGGTCAGCAAATAGCTGGTCGTGGTATTCAGCAATCCCGCGCTCATCACGAGATTGTTCGATACGCTGATGGAAGTATTCACCAACGTGACGCCGCTGCCGGTATTATTAATCACCAGTCGGGCGAATACGGGGACAGGGGTACCCGATGTGACGCTGATAGACTGACCCGCCGTTCCTGCAAAGGTCGCTGTGCCCGAACCGGCGCCGAAAGTAATCGCCGAAGCAGCCGGGGAAGTGATCGTCACATTACCCGCATAGGTCCCATTATAGTTATAATCCGGCTCAATTTTACCGGTATTGTTTTGCACGAATGAAGTGTTGGCATTATAAACGTCCGGACCAGAATTGGACATCAATAAATAGCCGGTTCCGTTATCGGTAAAGGTCGACACGCCGTTGAAGGTATTATTGCCCGTACTCGCATCATTGGAAATACCGGTCTTAGTGGCATTGACCGTTCCGTTGAACGTAGCGCCGTTAAACAGCAGACCCGGACTGGAGGAAGTCACCGGGGCATTGAATGTCGAGTTTATCCCGTATTGTACATAGGCGGTCCCGGTCAGCGTGATATTCTGCGCCACCCCGGCATTGCTCTGCGTAAAGTTCTGTAAGACCAATCCCCCGGAAGCAAAACCGGTAGACCCTACAATGACAGACCCGCTGCCGGCAAGCGTGGCCGACCCGGTACCCTGCCCGAAATAAACACCCGCCCCGCCGACATTCTCGACAAAGATATTGCCGTTAAACTGGGTATTGGCTCCATTGGTATTCGAATAGATCCACAATCCCGTAGCCCCGGGCTGGTTATTGAATATGACGTCACTATTGAAAGTGTTCCCCGAGCTGTTATACGCCACATACATGTGCGAGGCACTGCTGAAGTTATTAAAGGTGGCGGTAGACTGCCACAGATCGGGATTGCCATTGCCCATCAAAACAAACCCCGAACCGGTATTGGTGACGGTAAAGGCACCGTCGAAAACATTGTTGCCGGTAGACCAATCGTTGGTCGTGCCATTCTTGGTAGCGGTCACCGTTCCGCCAAACGTACAGCCGACAAACAGCAACGTAGGGCTGACAGTGGTGATATTCCCGCCGATGGAGGACGAAGGACCAAAGGTGAGATTGCCAGACCCGGTCAGCGTAAGACTTTGTGCCGTAGCACCGGTTTGTGTAAACGATCTCAACAGCAGAGTACCGGCTGAAAAACCACCTGCCCCTACAGAAATGGTATTGCCTGCCGACAAGGTGGCCGTGGCATTCGGATTGCCGGTACAAAACTGTACCCCCAGCCCGTTAGTGGAGGTCACCACGATATTGCTGTTGAAGACGGTACCGGCTGAATTCGGGCTCACATAGATCAGGTTATTGCCGGTGGGCGTATTATTAAAGGTTGTCACACCGCCAAAGACGTTGTTTGAACTATTGTTGGCCACGTAGATATTGTTGGTGCCGGTATTATTGAAAGTGGACGTGCTGTTGAACTGGTCCGGATTGCCGTTGCCGAACATGAAATAGCCTGAACCCGCATTCGTCATGGTAGTAATCCCGTTAAAAATATTATTACCTGCGCTGGCATCGCTCGTCGATCCGTTCTTGGTCGCCGATAATGTTCCCGTAAATGTACAGCCATTGAACAGCAGGGTCGGGCTGATGGCGGTAACATTGCCGCCGAAGGCCGATGAAGGACCGAAGCTGAGATTGCCGGCCCCGGTCAGGGTCAGGCTTTGCGCAGTAGCGCCTATCTGCGTGAACTGTCTTAGTAGCAGGGTGCCGGTAGTAAAACCGCCCGATCCCACCGAAATAGTATTGCCCGAAGCCAAAGTGGCCGAGGCGGTAGTATTGCTGCTACAGAACTGCACACCTTGCCCGCTGGTGGAAGTCACGACGATATTGCCGTTGAAGACCGTGCCGGCCGAATTGGAACTGACATAGATTAACGTGTTGGCCGTAGGTGCATTATTAAAAGTCGTCGTGCCATTAAAAATATTATTGGCACTGTTCCACGCTACATAAATGTTGTTGCTGCTGGTATTGTTGAAAGTGGACGTGCTGTTGAACTGATCCGGGTTGCCGTTGCCGAACATTAAATAGCCTGAACCCGCATTCGTCATGGTAGTAACCCCGTTAAAAATATTATTACCTGCGCTGGCGTCGCTCGTCGATCCGTTCTTGGTCGCCGATAATGTTCCCGTAAACGTACAGCCATTGAACAGCAGGGTCGGGCTGATGGTGGTAACATTGCCGCCGAAGGCCGATGAAGGACCGAAGCTCAGATTGCCGGCCCCGGTCAGCGTCAGGCTTTGCGCAGTAGCGCCTATCTGCGTGAACTGTCTCAGCAGGAGGGTACCGGCGGAAAAACCGCCCGCCCCCACCGAAATGGTATTGCCCGCCGCCAAAGTGGCCGTAGCAGTAGTATTGCCGCTACAGAACTGAACCCCCTGTCCATTAGTGGAAGTCACTACGATATTGCCGTTAAAGACCGTACCGGACGAATTCGAACTGACATAGATCAACGTGTTGCCCGTAGGTGAATTATTAAAAGTCGTCGTGCCATTAAAAATATTATTGGTGCTGTTCCACGCTACATAAATATTATTGCTGCCGGTATTATTGAAAGTGGTCGTGCTGTTGAATTGGTCTGGATTGGTACTCCCGAACAGCAGGTAGCCCGAGCCTGCATTCGTCATAGTCGTCACGCCGTTGAAAATATTACCGCCGCTTCCCCAGTCGCTGGTCGCCCCTGTCTTGGTGCAATTGACGGAGTCCATAAAAGTGCAGCCGTTGAAGAACAATGAGCCGCTGGTCGATGTCAGGTTGCCGCCGATCGTCGACGTAGGACCGAAGGTCAGGGACGCGGTGCCGGTCAGCGGCAGGTTCATCGCCGTACTGCCGGATTGAGTAAAGCGTTCGATCTGCAAATATCCGGTACTGAAACCCGCGGCGCCGATGGAAATGGTCTTCCCTACCGCCTGCGTCTCATTCGTCGTGGAACTCCAGCCGAAGGCAATGCCGACGGAGGACCCTATCTGGGTTAAGATGATATTGCCGTTGAACTGATTTCCGGCGGGATTGTTACCGAAGATGATCCGCTCTGTCGAGTTATTATTGGCATAAACATCCCCATTATAAATATCCGCGGCGCCATTGGCAAAGCCGAAATAACCGGCCCCTTGCTGATTGACGGTCAGTGTAGAGTTAAAGGTATTGCCGCCATAGGACCACTCACCCGTCGATCCGGTTTTAGTCAGGCTGACCGAATCGGAAAAGACAGTTGTTTGCAGCAGGATGCGCGGCGACACTGCCGTAAAATTCCCGCCGATGGTCGATAAAGGTCCCATCTGCAGCAGGGTCGTAGCGCCGGTTAGCGTAATATTAGTCGAAGCGCTTCCTGATTGAGTGAATTGTCGTAACAGCAAAGTACCCGACGAAAAGCCGGCCGGTCCCGTCAGGATGGAATAACCCGAAGCCAGCGTAGCAGTGGCAGTATTGTTGCCGCCACAAAACTGGACGCCCGTAGCCGAACCGGTACTGCTGACGGCGATATTGCCATTGAAGGTATTTCCGGCAGACCCCCATGCCACTCCGAGCACAGATGACCCGCTGGCATTGAAGAGGGCATAATTGTTCCAGGTATCCGGCGTCGAAGTACCTAAGGTCAGATAACCCGCTCCGGTAATACTAATGGTCGTGCTGTCCTGGAAAATATCTCCCCCGCTGCTGTTATCGTTGTTCGCACCTGTTTTGGTCGCATTTACATCACCATTAAAGGTACACCCATTGAAAAAAATATCCGGTGTACTCGTTGTAAGATTACCGCCGATAGCTGAATTACGGGCAAAGACGAGATAGGTACTTGATCCCGTAAAAGACAGGTTCATCGCCGCATTCCCCTGTTGCGTAAAAGTATTCAGCCATAGAAATCCCGCGCTGAAACCCGCAGAACCTACCAGAATCGTTTTGCCGGCGGCAAGGGTCGGCGTTCCCGTACCCGACTGCCAGCCCAGATAGATGCCGCCCGTACCGGTAGAGGTAACGGTGATGTTATCATTGAAAAGATCATTCGAATTATACCCCAGCATGAAATAGCCTGTGCTGCTCTGCTGGTTGATCGTACAGGTGGAATTAAAGATATTCTGATACTGATTGTTATGATTGCTGCTACCCCCGGTCTTGGTAAAAGAGGCAGCGCTGTTATAAGTTGCACCCTGCGCCCAGATATCCGGCGCTGTCACGGTGACCGCTCCGCCGAAACTGCTGGAAGGTCCCAGGTATACGACAGAAGTACCGGTGGCCGTAATATTAATGGCCGCGCTGCCGGCCTGGGTGAATTGTCTCAGGTAAAGGAACCCTGCCGTTAAGCCGCCTGAACCGGCCTGGATAGTCTTTCCTGCGGCCAGGGTGGCCGTAGCGGTGTTATTGGCGCCGCAGAACTGAATACCCAACGCACTTCCCGCAGTATTGACATTGATATTGCCATTGAACTGGTTGCCGGCACTGGCCCAGCAAGGCAGCAGACGCTCTGACCCATTGTCTGTAAACGTCACATCGGTATTCCAGATATCGGGACTGCTGTTACCCAAAACCCAATAACTGCTGCCACTGTTGGTAATGGCACAAATACCGTTGAAGGTATTTCCGCCGTTGTTGAAATCGCCGGTTGTACCCGTTTTCGTCAGATTGGTCGTTCCATTAAAAGTACAGCCGTTCAAAAAGAAGGTCGGGCTCGTCGCCGTGACATTTCCGGCAAAAGTAGCAGAAGGACCGAATGTCAGGTTTGCAGCTCCGGTCAGGGTAATATTTTGCGCAGTCGCTCCTGTTTGTGTGAATTGCCTCAGCAACAAAGTGCCGGTGGAAAAACCGGTAGAACCGATACTGATGATCTGACCGGCAGCCAGGCTGGAAGTACACGCACCGCTGGCGTCGAACTGTACACCTGTCCCTCCGGTGGAAGTAACCACGATGCTGTTATTAAAGGTCGTACCCGATGAATTCTGACCTATATAGATCCCGTTGCTCGAAGTCGTGGAATTGTTGAAGGTGGCCGTGCCGTTAAAAACATTTCCTGTACTGTTATTGGCGACAATCAGGTTGGCTGTTCCGGTATTGTTGAAGGTGGTTGAACCGTTGAACTGATCCGGGTTGCCGTTACCCAGCATCAAATAACCCGAACCGGCATTGGTAAAGACAGCCACGCCATTAAAAATGTTACCCCCTGAGCTGGCATCATTGCTGGCCCCGGTCTTCGTAATCGAAGTAGCGCCCTGAAAAGTGGTATTTTTAAAAGTGATCGTGCCGGAAGTGATATTAGTCGTGCAATTCATGGTTACCGGGCCATTTCCGAATACTGCGTAGTTGGCGCCGGAAACGGTGATCGTACCGTTCTGCACAGTTCCGGTAGAAAATAACGCGGTGTCCCCCCCGACTGTCAGCGTATTACCGCCCAGATCAAGCGTTCCACTGCTTAAATTGACATGCCACACGCCGGCGTTGGCCGATAACTGGCACATATTTGTAGCCGTTACAATCTTGACGTTATCCGACGTCCCGGGAATACCATTGGGGGTCCAGTTACCTGCAACATTCCAGTTCGCGGATACGGATCCATTCCAGGTATAGACTGTTTGCGCTTTTATGGATTGCCCCAAAAGGAACAAAACGATTATGGGTACAACTCTCTTCATGGGTCAGCTTTTTTCTATAGATAATGGATGAATGACTACATCTCATACCAATATCTATTCCTGCCCTGCAATCCGCTTAAGACTAAGTGGTTACATATACTTACCCCAAGCATTTATTCCCAAAATGGGCCATCTATTCCAAAAATGGACCATTTCCACGCCATATCTATCCCGCTCAAACGAAGGAAAAACAATATATTTATCCCCGCAAACGCCCTTAGTCCGCCTGGAAAGATCGCAATTGGTTTATGAAAAAAATCATCCTCTATTGTGTCTTTTTGGGCAGCGTAGCCTTTCTTCCCGTTAGGCCGGACTCCCTGAGGCCCGACACCTTCACCCGCCGTTACCATCAATTCTCCTTCCAATTGTTGCATGCAGTCCTCCAACAGGACACCGGCAGCATGAACAAACTGATCTCCCCGCTCAACATCTATCTGATAGCAGCCATGCTGTATAACGGCGCCGCCCACGCCACCCGGGACTCCATTGCCGAAGTGCTGCAGGCGGAAGATGGCAGCATCGACGCCGGCAGCCTTAACGCCCAATGCAAAATGTTTATGCAGAAGCTTCCACTGGAAGATAATGAGGTGCAGTTCTCCATAGCTAATTCCATCTGGTATAACCGAAAAAGGGTGACCATACTACCGGACTTCGAGACCATCGCCGATCAATACTATTATTCATCCGTGGAAGCACTGAATCTCAACAACCACGATGCCACGGCGGAGATCAATCAATGGGTAGACCAGAATACACATCACCAGATTCCAGCTATTATCGATCACACCCATCCCGATGATGACATCTATCTGCTGGGCTCCCTTTATTTCAGAGGCGACTGGCAACACCCTTTCGACCTCGCCAACACCACCCCGGAACTTTTCCACCTCCGGGATGGCAACGCCCGGGCAGTACCTTTCATGCACAAGATCGCGGTCACCCGGACTTTTTCAGACACTGCCTTTACCATGGTGGAGCTGCCCTTTGGCGAAGGCGGGGTATACAGCCTGCTGGTCATCCTGCCGGAAAACAACCGGCAGTCGGTGACGGAATGGGCCGCAGGTCTTGATGCTGAAAGGCTGGACGACGCCATGACAAAAATGACGAACCAGTCGATAGACCTGTACCTGCCCCGATGGGAATACAATTACTCCATAGATGACCTGGGCAGCATATTCACCCGGCTGGGGATGAACATTGTTATGACTACTGCCGACGAACCTGACTTTTCCAATATGTTTCAGCCGGTCGCCCGGACAGCCAATGGACGCCGGCCGGCCTGGATTTCAAAGGCAGTCCAACGCACCTGCATCCGCATGAACGAGAACGGGATGGAGGCCGCAGCGGCCGAATCGGCGCTGGTCACCATAGGCGGCGAACCCTTTCATCAGGCACAAAGGACCATCCGGGCCGATCATCCCTTTCTGTATATGCTCATGGAAAAACAACAGGGGCTGGTACTGATGACAGGTATCGTCAATGACCCAGCGCAGACTGACGCGGGGACAGCCCCGGCGCAACCGGTCCCGCCACGCCACAAACGCCGCCGGTAAAGGGCCCGCGGCCCATACATGCAGGAATTAGTTTTTGATAATCAGCACTCCCTCGGGTAAGCCTTCACCGGTCACCGTCAGCGAGATCTCTCCTGTCGCTGTGCTCCCTCTTGCCCCAGCGCCCGGATGGCCTTGGTCCTGTACATCAGATTGCAGGATCACCTGGCACCTGCCATTGAACAAATGACGCTGCCAGCCGCCATCGACATACTGATCGGGTTCGTGGCTGCTGGGATTGCCGTTGCCGACGCCAATAATTTTCGCCGGGCCTGTCACTGCAAAATGCAGCAGGTTGTCCGCATCGGGTACTTCTCTGCCCTGGCGATCGGTTACACTGACATTCACAACGACAGCATCCCGGCCATCCGCCAACAGCGTGGGTTTGGACGAACGGATAACGATAGTATAAGGCTGGCCCGTCGTCTCCACTACCGCCGTCAGCCTACGCCCTTTCTTCCAGCCAATAGCCTCCAATTTACCGGGCGCATAATCGACCATCCACTCCAGGTGACCGTTACGGGGCATATCCTTTTTGCCCAGGCTCTTGCCGTTGAGGAACAATTCGACATTATCTGCATTGCTGTTGACCCACACCGCGATCGGCCGACCTTCCTTCCCTTTCCAGTTCCAATGCGGCGCGATGTGAAGGACATCCTTGTTGGTCCACCACGACTGATAATAATAATAGACTGTCTTGGGATAGCCACACATATCCATGATCCCGAAATGCGAGTTGATATCCGGCCACGAGAACGGCGTCGGCTCGCCCCTGTAATCAAAGCCGGTCCAGGCAAAACCACCCATGAACCATTCGCGGCTCGCGGCAATCCGCCACCAATATTCGGCTGTGCTCGCCCACGGCGGCGCCACACTGTCGTAATCCGGTACATAAGCATTGACAGTATCCTTCTCATAGATACCCCGGGTCGATACCGTGCTGGCCACTTCCGTGCCGATAACGGGCTGGTCGGGATGCGCCGCGCGATAGGCATCCAGGCCGTAAAGATTATAATTAAAGCCCCTTACCGGGATGACCTCATTGACGCCATGAAAGATGTTCCCGATATTAGCCGCATAGGTGCAGGTCCGGGTCGGGTCCAGCTTCTGCTGCCGGAGCACCTGGTGTTGGGCAATGCGTTTGCCGGTATTCGACTCCTGGATCATCCATTCCTCGTTGCCGATGGACCACATGAAAACACTGGGGTGGTTGCGATCGCGGAGGATGAGCCGTTCGAACTCTCCGCCATATTCGACGCCGCTGTTCAACAATCGCGTTTCATCCAGCACCAGCATGCCCAGGCTGTCACAAGCATCCAGCAGCTCAGGTGTAGGAGGATTGTGACTGGTACGATAACCGTTGACCCCCATGTCTTTCAGCAGCTGGATCCGGTAATATTGCAGATAATCCGGTAATGCGCTGCCAACACCGGCATGGTCCTGGTGACAACAAACCCCCTGCACCTTCACCGGCTGCCCGTTGAGGAACAGCCCCTTGTCTTTGTCGATAGTGACGGTGCGGATGCCGAACCTGACGGTCATGCTGTCCACGATATGGCCTCCTTCGCGCACGAGCACCACGGCCCGGTAGAGATAGGGATTGTCAAGGGACCACAGTTGTGCATGCAGCGCCGTCAGGGATTGAACGACACCTCCATCCGCACCTGTTGACAACGCAAGGGTTTGCTCCGCAGCCTGTGCTATCCTGTTACCGTCCCGATCGGTGATATAGGCGGCAACCGTCGCATCGGCAGCATGGCTCTCTTCATTGATAACCCGGGTTTCGATGGTGACTTTGGACTGATCGCCGGTTGTAGTCGTATGAACGAAGACACCGCCTTCTTCCGCGATGTGCAGGTTGCTGTACAGATCGAGCCAGGCATGCCGATAGATGCCGGCTCCTTCGTAGAACCAGCCTTCGTCCTGACTGGCATCCACACGGACCACAACGGTATTGCCGGCATTGAAGCGAACGAAATCGGTGATGTCATAAGCAGCGCCTCCATAGCCGCTGAAGCGCCCGCCCAGGTAGCAATTATTGATCCATACCTTGCTGTCCCGGAAAATGCCGTCGAATCGCAGGACAAAGCGCTTCCCGGAATCCCCCCGGTCAACAGTAAATGTTTTGCGGTACCAGCCGATGCTATTCTCGGGAAAGAGAGCGCCTATGGCATGATACCCATGCGCCTCAACATCTTCATTAGCCACATGGGAAAAAGGAAGGGCTACAGCCCAATCATGCGGCAGCTGTACAGGTGCCCAGGCACGGTCATCAAAGTCCATGCGGATGCAGGTATTTCCCGCATCGCCGGTCTTGGAAAGAATATTCGCAATAGTGTAGTCAAAATCGCGGTGCGGATCGGTAGCATGACCCGGATGAAACCTCCAGTCATTGTCGAAGCTGCGGTGCTCACGGGCAGGCTTTGCACCGGCCAGTGAGGACATTTGAGCCGAAGCGGTCATGACAGGGAGAAGGGCAACGATGAAAATCAACGGACGAATGCGCATCATAGCTGATCATTTCACCGAAGATAATCCATTCTCTAAAACTTCAACGTCGCCGGCAGATACTTTGCCACCAGATCCTCATAATAGGGCCGCAACTGCGTCCAATCAGGAGGCGTAGGATTTTTGGAATACAGATCGTAGGGGTTGAAAAGTTTTACCCATTTGAACATTTCGCGATCATGGTCATCCATCAGGTGATCATAACCATGTTCGCGGTGCTGGGAATAGAAGGAATGATAGCGCAGCATATAGAGCGCCGGCTCAGGCAGGTAATCCTTCATCATATGATACACATATTCATCGTGCCCCCAGGAGAGCTGGACATTACGAAGGCCGCAACCGGGCGAATAAACACCATAGCGCGTCTGGTACTGTTCGTTCTGAACGTCGGGGTTTTCACTGAAAAATTCAGGATAGACAATTTTGTCGGACCAGGCACAGCCTACCGGGAAAGTATCCCCGACTACCGCCCATTGCGGTTCGCCAAATAAACATAGGACTTTGCCCATATCATGGAAGAGACCGGCCAGTACCATCCAGTCAGGATGACCATCGGCCCTGATCGCCTCGGAAGTCTGCAGGAGATGCTGGAACTGGTCCAGGTCCGTATCGGGATCGGAATCGTCCACCAGCTGGTTAAGGAATTGAAAAGCGTCCCACACCGACATTTCCTTCTTATCAAAAGAAAGAAACTCTGCCTTTTTCTGCTGCACGAAATCGAAAGTCTGGTATTGATGGTTCAGCCGGTAGAATTCACGGACAGAATCCCTGCCGGGCGTTTCATAATTCCTGTACTCCTCTGTCGACTTTGCCGTGGCGATCGATTCCGGATCGGGATAACGTTCAAGAAGATCGTCTTCCCATACATCGAGAGAAGAAAGAGGGTTGGATTCCGACAGTTGTTTGTTGTCTCTCATGGCACTTGATTTTTTTTGTCGTTAGTGGGACAGAAAGATACGAAAAAAAGGTCGATTCCTCCAATAGTAAATGCAAATAACAGGATCAGCGGCAGTACCTGGTAACGAAATACGCTGGGCGCTGCAAAAATGTTAAAACCGGCATTGGCCAGCAAATAACCCGTCACCAGTTGCAGACAGGTAATGTAGAAAGGATAACTACAAGATCGGGAGCTTTCCTGCCCTTTGATTGACCGGCGTCGCACCAACAGCAGTATGCCCGTTACCCCGAAGGCAACGTTCAGCCCGAGGAAAAACCACGGAAAGGGCGCCAGTAACCCACCCTGGATGGTAGCCGATCTGACCTTTGGCTTGTTACTGCGATAATGAAACCAGCTTTGGGCTACAGTATCCACTTTTTCTTTTCCTTCATTATAAACAGCCAAAACATCCAGCGGGGAAAGAAAAAAACCTTTTGCGCTGGGCCACAGGTAATACCGGTAGAATGCCATAGGGTGCCGCATGATGAGAAATTGTCCATACCGGCTAAAGATAGGCGCCACCCGGTTCCAGGCAGTGAAATAGGCCAGCCCGGCTGTATCGGGTCGCTGGCGGAGGGGCGAACGCCGCACCCGGTAAGCATCGAAATATTGATGCAGCGGAGAACCCGGCGACCACATATAGAAGGTTGTCGCACCCGGTGCCCCCTTTTTGATGGCAGCGCCTGACCGATCAAACCAGGTGCTGACGTATCGGGCCAGTTGGTCACTCTCCGGCGATGGCAGGCCTGACGTATCCGCTGGCAGCCAGGGATAGATCTGGATAGCATTGTTGGCCAGTTCCCAGCCGCTGAAGGCGGAGAAGATCGGGGTCCCGGTCTGTTCACGAGTAAGTCGCTGGGTATATAAGGCGCCGGCCATTACGATGGCAATGCTGCCGGCAATGGCGGTTAGTTTGTACCGCAGGTCCCGCTGAACCATGAAAAATGTAAGGGCCGCCACAGCGGGATAGAACAGGGCGACGTACCGCGTATAGAAGATCAGGCCCAGCAAAATCCATTGCAGGACGAGCGCCCCCCAGGTGGGGCGCCGCAGCATCTGCAGCAGGAGGGTCAGCCAGAACAGGCTTAGCGCCAGGAAAATAGCATCGCTCGATACGAAGTTGCTGGTATAATACACGAGGGGGTCGGCCACCAAAAAAGCCGCCAGCACCAGCCGGGCCCATCTGCTGAGAAAACAATGCCGGACCAAAAAGAAAAACAGGCAAAGACAGGCACATTGGATAAGGATGTACTGCACCGTGACCAAAAAAGTATCCGATGCCGACAGCACATGTATGAGCCGGAGAAAAATGGAATACCCGATCGGACGAAAGCTGATTGAATAGCGATCGGCCGCAGCCTCGATATAAGTATAGGAATCATTGAAAAAATCGGCAAAAGGATAGAAATATTTGAAGACGATCCAGGTGAGCGTCATTAACGGAAGAAGGACGGACAAATATCGCCGGGTCATTCTTGTCATGGGATCATTGGGCTGAAGGTAATTCATTTTAACGGATTATTGGCAATTCCGCTATACTGCTCCACACCCGGGCCCCGTTATTATCCGGTCTATTCCCCAAGCTCCCATGAATACCTTTTTACCCCGTTGTATCTGATCATTCATTTGTAAAAAATTACTATTATGTATGCCCCTGCCGGCCGTAGAGGATCATTTCTTCTTGTGGCCATGTTACTGCTGATCTCCATCGGGTTGGAGCAATGCTGTATCGTTCGCCTTATACCCTGGTTGAGCGACCTGGGAGGTGTCCAGCCGATGTTCGTCTTCCTGGATATTCCCGTCCGGGCTCCGGTGCCCATCGATTGGATCCCCGTAGGCTTTATTTTTATCTTCTTCTATTCCATTGTATACCTGCCGCGCCGGGCGCACCGGGATGCCGCGATGAAAAGGGAAATGCAGAAAAAATTGTGGAGCTTATTTTGCCGCTGGTGTTTCTTACTGGTCTGTATCCTGGCCGCCGGAGGATTGTTTTATAAGCTCAGCGACTATTTGCCCAAGCAGGTGCGCAACGGGATCGATTCTTTCGGCATCCGGGCAGATCTCATCCTACCCTATCCATCTGATGAAAGAGTGCATTTGCAGGGCAGCATGATCATGCTTGTCTTTTGTATCATCGGCTGGCGGCTGCTGGTGAAAAAGGCGGAAATGCCTGCCCCCATAGCGACAGCGCCGCAAGACGCACCACAACAGGTACCGCAACAAATCCCCAACCGGATACCTCATCAGACGCCGCACCAGGCGCCCCAACCCATTCCTCGCCAGTCGTCGCAGGAAACGCCGCAAAGAATATCGGTCATCTTCCCCCACGATGCCCCTGACCCTTTCGGCCAGAGCAGGCTGACGATGCGCATACCCGATCCGGTGGAAGTCAAAGAAAGGGCGCCCAAAACACCGGCCAGGCGGCCCTGTAGGTCGGTAGCTATGCCGGAACCTATCAGCCCCCACCCAGTCTATTCATAGATAAACTCAATCAGGCTCTGACGGCCATTCAACAGGTAGAAGGCCACAAATAAGAGGGGATGCTTGTCCGAATGATTGTCGAAATGAAGGATACGTGCCATGGCCGGTTCGTGAAAGGCCTGCCCCGCATGGAGTACCTGCGGCGCCTCGCCATCCACCTGCAGCAAAGCAGAGCCCTCGAGGATATACCCCATAACAGGACAGGGATGCGAATGCAGCGTGGCCTTCTGACCGGGAGAAAAGCGTATCTCGTGCACCTGGACGCTCGTGAATGTGCGGACGCCCAGCTCTGCAGTTAACAGGTGCTGACGGGAAATGGGATCTGGCATACAATTGTTGGTTAAGGTCGGGGCAAAAATAATCTATTATATGACCGATTTAAGGTTATTTTGCAATAAGCATGACACTCTATATCGCATCTCTTAACTCCGGAAGTAACGGCAATTGTTATTATGTCGGTAATGACAAAGAGGCGGTATTGATCGACGCCGGAATCCCCTGTCGGGAAACAGAAAAACGGATGCTGCGCCTGGGCCTCTCCCTGTCAACAGTTAAAGGCATTTTCATTTCTCATGAGCACGACGATCATATCCGCGGCCTCGAAGTATTGTCAAAACGTTACCGGTTGCCGGTTTATATCACCCCGGCCACGCAACAGAACTCCCGGCTGTCGCTGGACCCTCAACTGGTGCAGCCGTTCCGCGGTCATGAGCCGATAGCGGCCGGGGCATTGACGGTCACCGCCTTTCCCAAAACACACGACGCTTCGGACCCATACAGTTTTGTCGTCTCCTCCCCTACCGTCAGGATCGGCATTTTTACAGACCTGGGCAAAGTCTGCGAACAGCTGATCCACCATTTCCGGCAATGCCATGCAGCTTTCCTGGAGGCCAATTATGACGAGCAGATGCTCGAAGAGGGCCGTTACCCTCATTTTCTGAAGAACCGGATCCGCGGTGGCCAGGGACACTTGTCTAACCGGCAGGCGCTGGAACTGTTCGTCCGGCACCGGCCCGCCTATATGAGCCATGTCTTTCCCTCACATCTCTCCCGGGATAACAACCGCCCGGAACTCGTGCAGCAACTTTTCACGCAGCAGGCCGAAGGCACTACGATCGTGATCGCCTCCCGCGACCAGGAGACAGAACTCTATGCCATTGACGGCCTATACAGAGGAAGGGCCGGAGAATACGACACGGCAACTGCCGCATCGGCCGTCAGCACCGCCGCCATGACAAAAAGAAAGGCCCTTATTGAAAAAATACCGATGCGTCCCATTCCCGTTCAGGGTTCGCTGTTCTAATCTACCTGTATGCTTACGCCGAAATTTGTAACGACCCCGGAAGAATTGCACCAGATTGGCCGCCTGTCGCAGGATAATCTGGCCACGACAATCACCCCCGAAGAAAAAATAAAAGAAGGTTATGTCACCTGGCCCTATACGCCGGAGATCCTGGGCGCCCTGCATTCCATCAGTCCCTCGATCATCGTCAAAGATGAAGACCGGCTCGCAGGATATGCCATCGTCCTGACAAGGGAATGCGCCGCCATTTACCCGCCTATCGAAAATGCCATCCGGCAATTCAGCCCTATCCGGTATAAAGGGAAGCACCTGCTGGATCATCGCATCTATTTCATGGGGCAGATATGCGTTGACCCGGACTATCGGGGCAAGGGGGTCTTCAGGCTGTTGTATGAATTCCACCGGCAGCAGTTCTATCCGCAATATGAAATGCTGGCAACGGAAGTATCCACCAGCAATCTGCGCTCACTGCGGGCGCATCTCAGGATCGGATTCACCATCGTCGATACCCATAGAGATGAAATAGACGAATGGAATGTGATACTGTGGGACTGGACCTAAGATACCATGGAAGGCGCTACCGCGGATGGCGTTCCGCCGGCAGCAGGGACTTCGGTCGTAGCATCAGGCTGCGTCCGCAGGACGGACCGCAGTATAGTCTGAGGGATGATCAGCCGTTGCGGGTCTTTCTTCAGGTATCCATTGAAGGAATAGAGGGCCTTCTGCACAAGAAAATACTGCAGCATCATTTCAAAGTCCTGCTCTTGCGCAGGGATCAGGGATGAACCTTTCACCCTTTCCTTGTACGCCCTGATAAAAAATCCGCTGACATAATGGGCCCAGAGACCGGCCAGGGGCAACAGGCGGCGGCTCTCTTCCTCATTGAGCTGTTGATTGTGCATGAACCCTTCGAAAGCTACCTCATGAAACGAGTCGATCATGCCGGCAAGATCGACAAAGGGGGAGCGCCGGAGACGACGTTCGCTGTGGCTAAGCGTCGGATCACCGCTAAAATCATTGATCGCAATATCCTTACCTGTCAGCAGTACCTGTCCTAAATGATAGTTGCCATGGATACGGATCTTGACGGTGTCCAGCTTTTTCAAATAGATATTCTTCAGTGTAGCCAGCAGTTCGGGCCGGTAAGCCCGCATCCTGCCCACTCTTTCCCTGATCTCGGCAGGCAGCGCTGCCCCGTTGCGGCCCAGGTTCTCGTAAGTCTCCCTCACCAGCGACTGCATAGAAGAGAATAACGAGCGCTGATAATATAAGGAAAAGGGCTCCGGCTTGAAATCCTTGCCTGTACCACAGGCAAGGGCCAGGTGCATCTCCGCCGTCCGGAGACCGATCAGCCTTGCCTGATCGGCAGTGTGCGCGCCTAACAGCAATTGCATTCCTTCCGACAACTCTTCGAAGGCCATCGGCATGGCCAGCGTACCAAGCCTTTCCAACTGTACTTTTGGCGCCTGTACTGCCGGCTGCGTGGTCTGCACCGGCTCTTGCTTTTCCCCGGCCAATATCCTTTCAACGTAGTTGTTGACCTGCTCGAGAAAGTATCCATAACCGTCGCCGTGGTTTTCTATCATTTCCTGCAGCATCCCCAGCACGATACAACCCGTTTTGTCCTTCCACTCGATCGAGCCCGCAAAAGCGGGCAGAAAGGCAAAGCCCGCCTCTTTGGACAGATAGCGGGTCATCTCCAGATCGGGGTTGACCGAACGCTCGATCTTGCGATAAAATTTCAAAAAGAGGTTACCGTCAAAGGCAATGGATGTGTTATAAAAGTCGGAGGTATGTATTCTGGGCGCCACGACAGCCGTCTCCTGCAGATATTTTTTTACCCGGCCATTGCCATCGAATTCAACATGGGCGGTGGCGGAATGGCTGGGTTTGTGCGTGGCTAACCTTTCAAGCAATGCCGTCTGCCATTCGGGAGTATAGAACGCATCGACCAGCGTTCCCTCACCTTCTTCCATCCGGATAGTGGCAATCAGCGCTTCCGGGAAAGCGTCAGCCAATTTCTTTGCCGCCTCTTCCTTTACCAGGCAAACAGGCAGTTGGTAGAGCCCGGGCATCCCATCGTCACCGGTGATCTCCAGCAACATCCAGAATACCGGGTGCGCAGCCGGATCGCTGAAAGGGCTCTTGATGAAATCGGAAATGACGATCTGGTAATTATTCCTTTCCTTTGGAATGAACCATTTTGCTCTCACAAGGTAACGCGGCAAAACACTATTTTCCAGTTGCTTGCGGGCAGCCCCTTCCATCAGTCCCTCCCATTGCCTGAGCAGCATCAGGGGCAGCGGCTTTTCCTCATCCATTTCCGGATGGGCTTTTTCCAGTACGAACCATTGAAAGGAATGTGGCGCGAGCGTAAAGAAATACTGCCCGTCTTCCCGGATGACGGGAAATCGGTTCTTGCTGAATATATCCACAGGAACAAATCCTTTAAAAGCAAGCAGATCTACTTCCGCAGCCTGGGAAAATTTGGAGAGATTGACGACGATCAACAGCGTCTCTTCTTCGTAGGTCCGGGTGAAAGCCAGTACCTTGGGATTTTCCACCCCCAGGAATTGCAGGTTGCCCCGGCCGAAAGTCTTGAACTTCTTCCGGACGGCGATCAGGCGCTTCATAAACCAGAATAAGGAAGACGTATTGCTGTGTTGCGTTTCCACATTGACGGACTCGTAATGATATTCCGGATCGAGGATCAGCGGCAGGTACAGTTTCTGCGGATTGGCAGCGGAGAACCCGGCATTGCGGTCCGGTGACCACTGCATCGGGGTGCGCACGCCATCACGGTCGCCCAGGTAAAAGTTGTCGCCCATGCCTATCTCATCGCCGTAATAGATCACGGGCGTGCCGGGTAATGCGAACAATAAAGAATTCAGCAGTTCGATCTTCCGGCGGTTGTTGTCCAGCAAAGGTGCCAGCCGGTGGCGGATACCGAGATTGATCCTCGCCTTGGGATCACGGGCATATACCTTGTACATATAATCTCTTTCTTCGTCGGTGACCATTTCCAGGGTCAGCTCGTCGTGATTGCGGAGAAAGATCGCCCACTGACAGGTAGCCGGGATCTCGGGCGTCTGGTCGAAAATATCGGTGATCGGGTAATGGTCTTCCATCTGCAACGCCATGAACATGCGGGGCATGACCGGGAAATGATAGTTCATATGACATTCATCCCCATTCCCGAAATAGGAGGCGGATTCTTCCGGCCACATATTGGCTTCCGCCAGCAGGACGGTACCGGGAAAGTGCTCGTCGATATGACGACGCAGCAGCTTTAGAAAGGCATGTGTTTCAGGCAGGTTCTCCCCATTGGTGCCCTCACGCTCAAAAAGATAAGGTACCGCATCCAGCCGGAACCCGTCTACGCCCATGCGGCACCAAAAATCGATAATCCGGAATACCTCCTCCTGCACCAGGGGATTGTCATAGTTCAGATCCGGCTGATGATGAAAAAAGCGGTGCCAGTAATATTGACCGGCTACGGCATCCCAGGCCCAGTTAGAGTGCTCGAAGTCCTGGAAAATGATCCGCACATCTTTATACTGCCCGGGATCATCCGTCCAGACATAGTATGCCCTCTCTTTGGAATCCTTAGGCGCCAGACGGGCACGCTGAAACCAGGCATGCGTATCCGAGGTGTGGTTGATCACGAGCTCCGTAATGACTTTCAGGTTGCGTTTGTGCGCCTCTTTCATGAAGTGCTTAAACAGGGGGACATCCCCATAAGAAGGATTGATATTGTAGTAATCGGCAATATCGTAACCGTCGTCTTTGAGCGGGGAAGGGTAAAAAGGGAGGAGCCAGATCGCCGTCACCCCCAGGTCCTGCAGGTAATCCAGCTTCTGCAGCAGTCCCTGGAAGTCGCCGATACCATCCGCATCGCCGTCACAGAACGCTTTGATATGCAGTTCATAAATGATCGCATCTTTGTACCAGTGGAGATTGTCGTCAAGTACGTTGGGGTTTGGCATATGGGTATTTGTACAAATTGCGTGCGCAGTTACCTATCGGCACAAACAGCTCTCTTTCAAGGTCTAAAGGGGGAAAATTCTCTACATCCCGATAAAATAATGACTGGAATAGTAGTCATCTCGGTTTTTTTTTATATATTTCTGTTCTTCTCTATTCAAAATTCCACTCCTTGAAGGTCCGCAGGGCTATTTTGGTCCCACGTTGCCGTACCCCGACTGCTCGTACCTCATACAACCCTAATCACTTAGACTTATGGCCCCCGTAAACCATTTAACCATTTGCTGGCTTTTATTGATCATTCCTACCGTTGTCCTCTCTCAGGACAAGCTATACATGGGCGATGAAGCCCGGCAGGGAAAAATTATGGAGTTGACTTTCAATATGGTAAAGTTCAGCCCCGCTGATAAGCCTTCTCCGCCCCTCTTTCTGCCGACCAGTAAAATATTGCTCCTTTTCAATGCCAAAGGTGACTACCTGGTCCCTGGCCGTCTGGATTCCAGCGATGCCAGAACGAATCAAAGACTTGCCGGATTTCTTAGGCCGGCAGATACCCCAAGGGTCAAAGACAGACTATATACCATTCAAAATACTTTCCTGGAAACAACGGTTGTCAGGGAAGACAGCCAGTATATCTACCTTCCTGATACCGTCAGGATGGACAAAAGGGATATGGTTGCCCTCATCTATCACAACGGCGCCGTGAAACTTTTCGCGCCGGCCAGTATCGCCGCCACGGTGTTGGCGGACGCGCAGGCGGGATTGCTAAAAGCCGCCCCTATCCCTGGCAGCAACTCTGCGGACAATCCGGGGAATATAAGCCTTTCAGCATTGATCGGACAGGTGCCCCGAAAGGAATTCGAGGACAAAGCCGAAAAAAAGACACGGCAATTCACAGACTACCTGCGTGTTCTGTGTGACAAAAACGCCGATCATGAAGAGCTCAATAAAGCCATTTCGCAGGCCCTCACTTTATTCGTTAACGAAAATGCGATGGTGGAGACCTCTTCCAATAACCGCAACAATATCTCCCGCCAGAAGATCCGCAGCTATCTCAACCGCGTGAAGATGATCCAGTATGATAAGATCGAAATCAGCTGGACACATGTCCAGTATGTAAGTGATCTTAAACCCGGCCCGGACGGAAATTTCTACGGCCAGGTCTCATTCGAACAGGAATTTAAGGGATATAAGGACGGTAAGCTCGTTTACAGCGACGTTACCTACAAGAACGCAACGGTTGTCCTGAAGACGTATGATAAAAGCTATGAAGGGACAACACAAAAGATATGGGACGTATTATTGTCGGATGTAGGTGTAGTAGGCACGAAATGAAATCACTTTAACCCCGGAAAACATGCTAAACACAGTTCTTCGTCCCGCCGCTTATCTCCTGCTGCTGCTCTTGTTCAGCATGGTCCGATGCCCTGCACAGGTCTTCGTCAATGACGAAGGGTCCCGGGAACTCCTCTTCCTGGCAAAGGTGATCCAACTGGACGAGTTCATCCACCGGTTCAACAATGATAGCAGTTCGGAAATCCGCCGTTTCTATGAATCGCACCAACGTCCTTTCGTCAAGACCAGAGATGAAATGATCAGGAGCCTGTTCAATGCGACCAATCAGTCCTGGGATACCTCCCAGGTAACGCAATTTATCCGCAGCGTAACAGACCCGGTGCGTCCCCGGATCCTGGACTTTTATGGCGCACACTGGTTTGCGGAGGCTAATTGCAAATTCCTGTACCATTCCGCCTCCCTCGAAATACATCTTATCCTGCGGTTGCTTGTCAATGCCAACCACACCGCCGAATGGGTCATCGAGACGGTCAAACCATGCCCGGAACTACAGCCGGGAACGGGTACCGCGGCTGCGGTAATCCGGACGGACAACAAGCGGCTGTTCATACAACCGACGGCTAATGAGACCTATTTCGCAGAGTTGGAAAGGGATTTTGCCGACAAACGGAACCTGCCGGATATTTTCTCCAGTCGTTATTTCGGTCGCCCCTATTCCAATGAATTCTACCAGGGAGTTTTGACCGATCAGATCAAATTCGTTGCGGTAAAATCTATCTGTTACCATTATCTGCAGGTGCCCGATTGGATCTTTACTGTGGAGCATTTTGAGCGGGAGACAAAAAATGCCGGCTGGCTGATTACCAGTATCCGGCCGGTTTCCCCGGAAGAGCAGCTACGCTATGAAAGAAAATTACTGGAAGACTAACTAAATCCCTATAACGCCTTTTGGCAAATTGCAATTAAACCCTGATTATGAGACCCTTATTATTCTTAGTATGGTTGACACCTGTTCTTTTCGCTGCTCGCGAAGGCCTGGCGCAGGATTCTTTGTCCAATCGCGACGCGATCGAAATCCGCTACAAAGCCGAGTCGATCATCAAAAAGGAGCTGAACGAACTGTTTAACTCGATTTCCAGCACTGCATTTGAATCGCAGGAAATTGCGGAGAGTATTCATTCCAGCTACTCTACCAGCCGTAACCAGATCTTCCGGGACTCCCTGGTTCAGGTGGAAGACGATATCAGCCCTGCTTCCAAGACCTCAACCGAGGCCGCAGAAGAAATCGTCGACAAATATCTGAAAGACCTGGATCTTTTATATTCCAAAACCGATTCGGCCTCGATCGGCTTTACGAATATCCGGTCATCCAATGTTAAGAAAAAAGACAATATCTATATAAAGGTCTACTTCAATTCCCTTTTCTCGGGTAAACACTCAGGGATTGATTCGCCGTATATTCTCACTAATCGGCTGGCAGAGATCAAGGCCGAAAAAGATAAGAACCAATGGCACGTATACATTGTGCGACTGGGATTTTTCAACCCGGCAGATACAGTCGGCGATGTGCTGAACGACATGCCTGTCAAACATGAAATGATGAAGCTGAACCTCGCCGCGGGCGCTACAGCGCAGGACAGCGCCGTAGCCATACAAAAACAAATGAGCTTCGACGAAGAAGAACAGCAGCGTACCACCAGGATCATGATGGAAAAGGACAGGGAGGACGAGTTGCGGTTGAAGAAATTGATTTCGCTGGGAGATGCCGCTTTCAACAAACAGGATTTTATCACTGCACTTAAAAATTACAACCAAGCTCAGGAACTCGATCAGAATTCCCGGGAGGTGCGCGTGAAAATCAAGAAAACCAATGAGGAAATAGCACTGGCTGCCCAGAATGCTAACCAGTTATTCAAAAAATTAACAGAAAAGGCTGCACTGGAGGCTAAAAACCGACAATATAAGGAGGCCATCGAGGACTACAATAACGCGATAAAGACAAAGCCGGAGGAATCAGCTAACTATGACGCCCAGATCCGTGACCTCACGAAAAAATACCGTATCCTCACAGAACTGCAGGAAAAATATAACAACGGCCTGTACAAAGAAGCTGTCAAAGAATATAATGCCGCCATCGAGAAAGACAAAACAAACTCTGACTTTTACCTGGAACGTGGCAGGTGTTATGAACAAATGACCGAAAGCTCGAAGAACATAGGAAGAGCGCTGGATGATTATTCCAGGGCCATCGACCTGGACAATAGCAATCTTGCGGCCATACGCTGCAGGGCCGAATTGCTGACGCATACCGGCGAATACTATAAAGCGCTGACCGATTACAAGGTATATCTCACAATCGACGACGAAGACATGAGCATTTACGAACGCAAATCGGAGCTTCATGTGCTGCTCAACCGGCCCAAGGACGCCATTGCCGACCTGGATGAAGCCCTGGTCGTCAATCCGAAGGCTGCCCACATCTACATCGGCAAGGGCCTTTTGCAATACAACCAGAGCCAGCCGGATTCTGCCATTGGCAACTTTACCACCAGCATCCGTATCGACAGTACAAATCCCGTGGCCTGGTACAACCGCGGCAGGTGTGAGATGCAGACGAACAAGGTGCCTGCCGCCTCAGCCGATTTTGGTACCGCCCGGTCGAAGGGCCTGGACAGCAACAGTTGCCGGATAGTGAACGGGTATGCCGAACAATTGTACGGGAGAGCGGACGCCAGGTATGGCAGCAATGTCACGGATTCGGCTATCATCCTGATCGATTACGCTATTTCGATCGACACTTCTTCATCCTTGTACCCCTTTAGAAGGGGCGAATATTGTTATTCGCTGGCTAAATTTAATGAGGCTATTACCAGCTATGACCGGGCGATCCTCCTCAACAAGGCATACCAGCAAGCGTGGTACCGGCGGGGGCTGGCCCAATACCGGATTGCCCAATACCACGAGTCGATAGAGAGTTTTCAACATGCGATCCAACTGAACCCGCAGGATGTAATGGCGGGCAAAGGCGAAGGGGATGCTGATCTGGCCTTACATGATTACGCCAATGCCTCCGTTGCCTATGAAAACGCGCTGAAGATTGCGCTGAACAGCAAAAATTCGTTTAGTCCTGAAATACTGGCCGATATCTATAATGCACTGAGCAAAGCTTATTACCAGCAGGGGGATGATGAAAAGGCTGTCGCCAATGCGAGGAACGCTATCCGGGCCAATAAGAATTTTGCCGAAGCCTATTACAACCGCGGCGTGGCCTATTACCGCCAAGGCCAGTTGTCAGACGCCATCGACGACCTGACCAAGGCTCTCAGCCTCGAAGACAATCATTATAACTGGCACTATGTACTCGCCAAATCTTACCAGGACAAGAAAGACCTTAACAATGCATTGCCGCAATATGCCAGCGCCGCCCGGCTTGATACGGTAGGCCGGGTACCCGATGCCATCTATAAACAGGGCTATTGCCATTACCAGATGCAGAACTACCCGGAAGCGCTGCCCTTTTATACACGGTCGATGGCCCTCAGGCTGGATACTGCTCTCCCCTCCTTTAACCTCGAAATGGGTACGTTGTACCTGCATACGGGAAAATATGATTCTGCCTATGCCTTTTACCAGATGGCCTATCTGAAAGACAGTACCAATGGTCTCGCATCCTATGGTATCGCCTCTTCAGTAGCCTTGCAGGGCAAGGCGGATGAATCGCTGACATGGTTTGAAAAATCTTTCCAGACGAAGACAGTGAATTACAGTGACTTCAAAAAAGACAAATTGCTGGCCGATCTTCGGAACAATAAAAAATTCGTGGACCAGCTGAAAAAATATGCCAGACAATGACGCTAACGCATATCTATTATCTTCATGAGATCGGGTCAAAGAAGAATCAGGAAGACTACCTGTGGCCCGTGCCGGGTACTGCCTCTCCTGATGACAGAATCTTTATCGTCTGCGACGGCGTGGGCGGCTCGGAGAACGGTGAAGTGGCAAGCCGGATCGTATCGGAATCGGTGGGCACTTCCCTGCTGAAGGCAGGAAGCGCAGATGTCGGTGTACCGCTGATCAACCGGTTGCTGGAGGATGCCCGGCAAAAACTGGTGGATTATGCGTCATTGCACTCGTTGAATACGGATATGGCCACCACCTTCACCCTCTTATGGATCAATGAGAAAAGCGCTTTCGTTGCCTGGTGTGGAGACAGCCGGGTCTACCAAATCCGGTCTGGTCAAATTCTTTACCGCACGGAGGATCATTCATTGGTCAGTTCTCTGGTAAGGAGCGGGGAATTAACGGAAGCGGAGGCCCGGGAACATCCCCAGAAAAACTTGTTGCTGAAGGCCGTTAAAGCAGATGACACCACAGCCGAAGCAGAGGGAGGGTGGATTGAAGACATCCGGGATGGAGATTATTTTATGCTTTGTACGGATGGATTGATGGAAAATATCGGAGAAAGGGAATTGTTGTTCCTTTTGCAGCAAAATGATCGGGGAGACATCGACCTTTTGAAATCCTTCCAGCAGTTCTGCTACGATAAGACGAAAGATAATTATTCCATGTATCTTATCCGGATAGGCCTGGAACAAAAGGAGATCGCCGGTACCCGGACCGCAAAACGCGCCAGACACAGGGCAAGAACTATCGGATGGGTGCTGCTGCTCTTGCTGCTTACAGGAGCCGCAGCCTTTATCATAAAGGAAAATTATTTCAGTAAGAAAAAAGTTATCTATGACGTCGTGCCCGTCAACCATATGGCAGACACGACAGCTATAAAGGACACTGTAGCAGAAAAGGACACGGTTGTGAAGGCAGATACGGTGGTCGCAGGGGCGGTAAAAGTGCACCCCGCCGCAGACTCGGGAAAAATCCGCTCGAAGGATACGAATTCAAGCCATAAACATTGACCCATGTTACTTTTCAACCGATACGAATATCATCCCCAGGCAGACCTTCTGGGTAAAGGAGAACTGTCCAGGGTATACAGAGCCATCGATACGACCATAAGTCTGCCTGTGGCTGTAAAGATCTATCGCAGCAGCGATCCGGCCGAGACAAAAGCGCCTGTCGGGGACAGCGAAAGAATGATGTCCTTTCAGCACCCCAATCTATGCCGCTATCTGCACATCGCCGAAGTCGAGCGGGAAGACTCCTTCGGAGAAAAGGAAAAAATGCAGATCTGCATCCAGGAACTGGTGGATGCCGGAAACTTTACATCCTATTACCGTGACCACGCGAGCCCGGAAATCATGAATAAGCTACTCAGGAACATCCTGCAGGGTTTATCCTATCTGCATGACCGGGGCATCATCCACCGGCGGATCAAGCCCTCTAACCTGCTGGTGAGAGAACAGCCGGACGGACCCGTGATACAGATCACTGATTTCGGCATCGGAATGGCCAAAGCAGCCGTTCAGGATGGAAACTTCTCTGCCCTCGTCGTATCTGTGCCTTATATGGCCCCGGAACAATTCAATCCCCGCAAATATGGTATCGACGGAAAGATTTCAGCCAATATAGATTACTGGTCACTGGGCTTGACGGTTTATGAGGCTATCAGTGGAGAGGTGCTATTCAAAGGCGGTCCTGAAGATTCACGGGAACAGGTGATCCAGCATATCCTTTCACCTGAGTTGCCCGCAGGAGTTCGTCAACTACCCTCTCCCTATGCAGAATTTGTTGCCCGCTGCCTGGTGAAGGACGCCCGCCACCGGGCTCAAAGCGCGGAAGAACTTTTGGCGATCCTCGCAATTCCGGCTTCCGATCCCCTTCCATTGCCCGATACGACAGTCGATACGGCCGCTGATGACGATACTCAGATACTGGTGCTCCGTCCCGGTTGGTCACCGGAAGAAAAGATGGCGGAAGACAACGAGGATACAAGGGTTTTGCCCGCGGCAGCAAGACAGATCGCGGAGACTCCCGACGATACACAGGTGCTCGCCTCACCAGCCAAGCCCGCGGCCGGCGATGACACGCAGGTATTACCCCGAACGCCGGCGCCATCAACCGCCCCACCCGTGCCTATCGCCACTCCTCCGCCGGCGCCACCCCAACCCGCCTCCCCGGCGTATACCTCTGCCCCAGCCGCAAGCCTCACACCGAAAGGAGAAAAGGAAGAACACATTTCCTTGTTCAACAGGTATGAGTATAATCCAAAGACAGGATTGATCGGTAAAGGAGGATTCTCACGGGTATATAAGGCATTCGACAGGAAACTTAATCGCTGGGTAGCTTTGAAAATTTATAAGACCGGAGAATTTTCCGAGCGGTATAGCCCGATCGCTGAAATCAGAAGAGTCGTCAACCTGGACCATCCGAATATCTGCCGTTACCTGGATATCGAAGAAATAGAAAAAGAAAATGCCTTCGGGGAAAAGGAGATTACGCAGATCTGCGTCATGGAATTGCTGGACGGAGGCAATTTGTCCGAATATTATGCCGCCCACCACTCGGATGAGTTGCTGAAGAAACTCATCAATGATGTGTTGAACGGATTGGCATACCTGCATAAGAACGGCATCATCCATCGGGATATCAAGCCGGCTAATATCCTGATCAAGGAAACCATTGAGGGGCCTGTCGCGAAAATCACGGATTTCGGCATCAGCAAGCAGTCAGATTCCGTTAATAACCACAGTTCTTCGGCCCTGGTGGTTTCCATTCCATATATGGCACCCGAACAACTGAATGTCAGAAAGTATGGCATTCAGGAAAAGATCTCCTACAATCTGGACCTCTGGTCGCTGGGGGTCACCATCTTTGAGGTCATAACCGGAAAAATCCTTTTCAAGAATAGCGAGCAGGATAGCTCCGAGCAGATTATGACGAACATTATGGCCCCGGAATTGCCCGAAAAGATCAGAGAATTGCCGCAACCCTTCCTGGATATCGTCATCCATTGCATTATCAAAGATGCGCGCGAACGGGCCCAGAAGGCAGAGGAACTGATCGTGCTGCTCCACCGCAATCCACCGGAAAGAAGGGTCGATATACCGCCGGTTGCCGTTACAGACAGCCAAACAGTCAGAACCACCGGCGCGCTGGAACGCAGATTTTCAGTTGCAATGGAAGATGAGCCCGTTGAAAAAAAGTCCACTGTACCCCGTGAACGCCGGGTAATCTCGCATGAGCGTTGGGTCGGTTATCTGAAAATTGCCGTAGGGGCAGCAGCTGTATTGCTGGGTATCGCCTTGTTCATCTATTTCCGCAACCATTCTGAGAAAGAGCAACTGGCTATTCCTACTACACGGGCAGATTCAGTATCTATCGTCTCCAACGTGCCAACCGCTGCGCCAGTATCATCCCCACCCGCGCCGAATGCAGCTGCGACACAGCAACCCGTTACCAATGCGCAGCATACAACAGCCGTTCAGCGAACAGCAACCGGAGATGAAGGCGCAACAACGTCCCCAAATGCACCGGACAAGAAAAGTCACCGGAATACGGAGACCAATTCGAACAAGCAGCCGTCAGGTACCAATGCCCAAAAATACCTTCTGTTGTTGACGACAACACAAACCTGCCAGGTAAGTATCAATCGGTTTGACTATGGAGTGCTGGAGAGCGGCAAGACATTGAGAGCTCGGCTCCCGCCGGGTGATTACGTCATCCAGGCGGTCAGCGTCGTTAACAAATCCGTCACTTATACCGGAAAACTGACCGTTTCGGAAGGGCAAATGAACCAGGTCGGTGACTTCAGGATCCCGCTGTAAGGGTCACAGCACATCGATAATGACAGTGTGCATATAATCTTTTCCAGCTACTTCCTTCAGCATGTCATCGAGAGAGGTATCGTTATATTTCAACAGCAATTTGGTGATCCCGATCTGTAAGGTATCATTGGCTCTGATCCGCACTTTCGAAGAGATCCGTGCATCGTTGCCATTCAGGTATGTCCCGTTAGTGCTGGCTTTATCGCCATTCAGCGAAGAATTATCCGCCAGGTAGAAGCTATAAGGGCCTTCCCCCTCCGCGAGGATAACGGCGTGAACTTTGCTGATATAGGGATCTTCTTCCACGGTGACGAAAGGGGAAAGACCGGGCTTTGCCTTTCTTCCCAGGTAGTTCTTGCCAGGAAAAAGAGGAAAGGTGGTGCTGGACTGATTCTCAGTGTGCCGGATGAGCCATGCGATAGGCGCAGGTTCAGGCTCAGCCTCGGACTCAGGCTCAGGCTCAGCCTCGGACTCGGGCTCAGGCATATGCACAGGCTCCGGTGAAGCCGGCTGTTCCGGAATGTCCACAGGTGCAGGTTCGGGCGCCCGTTCAGGTTCCAGTTGGGGCTCCGGTTCGGGTGTGGGCTCGGATTGAGGTTCGGACTTCTGTTCGAACTGCGGTTCTGGCGTGGGCTCGGGTTCGGGTTCTGGCGTAGGTTCGGGTTCGGGCTGGAATGGTTGAATCAATTCAGGCTGACTTGGCGTAGCAACGGACGGGATGGCAGGCGCAGCGGGCCATGATTTTGAATACCGCATAATATCTTTCACCTTGACCACGTTCCGGGCATGTATCCGGCGGACAAAGTCGCTCGGCGCCTTCTCACTCAAATTCTCGAAATAAGCAAGTCTGCTCTCCAGTCTTTCCTTGATCTCATCGGGAGTAGCGAATTCAGGTAGTTCCAAAAATTCCAGGGCTTCTTTGCGGTCCATACATAATCATTTAAATGGGTAACTCTATTTTTGCAGCGCTTGCATCAGCCTTTTGTCTTCCGAGTAGGTCTCCGATGCCAGAGGACAATTCGCTGCGGATCTCGCTGCTCACTAAAAAAGGCGAATAAAGCAGCTCGTTACAACTGGCCAATGCAGCCCTTGCTTTCACAGCCAGCAGGCTATCCTTCTCTTGTAAAAGGTTGATGAGATCTTCTTCCGCGGACATGTCGACGTTCAGTTCTTGCCGCAGAAAGGCCAGCAACAGTTTTTTGAGCTCAGAGATATACGACAGCGTATCGGGATCAGCGTCGATACGGCTAAGTTGGGCCAGGAAATCCGGTGCTTTTATAATATCGGTTGAAAGTTCAACCGGTGACTCAGTTACTGCATCCCGGTGCATCGACCGGTGACGGGCCAGCACTATGATGATCACTAACAGGGACATTACCATGAAAAATAGCAGCAACGATTTCCAACCCGGTCGATGACCGGATCCCGAAGTGATTCCCTTTGTGCCGCCAGGATCGGTGGTCCGTGCTGCCGTCGGCGCTGCCTGTGTTACCCGGATCGAGAGGCTTTCGGTACGAGCTAGCCCACAGGCATTCCCGCTAGTAGCCGGATCAAAATACCGGAGAATCACGGGTGGGAGAACAAAATGACCCGGATGTGCGGCGATAAAAGGAATATCAAAAGTCTTCTCGCCGGCAGGTGGGAAGATATTTTTTCGCAGGAACCACTTTTCAACAGGCGCCAGGGCATGTACTCCTTCCGGCCATTGCACTGCCGGCACAGGGAGATTATCGAAATTGCCGGCCCCCACGACTTCCAGGTGTAGGGTGTCGATCTCCCCCACCGCGACAGTGGGATCCATCAGGCGGCCCTGCAGCCGGAAGCGACCTACAGCCCCGGTGAAATCGCCCGGCCGGCCCGCGGCAGGCAGGGGCAGGACGGTAATGACAGGCCTGTTGCTGGCAACGGAACCTGAATAAGACTGTACCCTGCCATCAGCAGCAGTATAGCTAACCTCGTTGCTAACCTGTAAAGGGTCCAGGGTCAACCGGCCTGTCTGCAGCGGCGTCAGGCGAACCTGCCAGATGGTGAATACCCGGTATTCCTTTCCGGCTATTTCTTTATGTCTCTCGTCTTCTTCACCCGGGTCATTTTCCCTCGAGCTAAACCCCTCCAGGGAAGGTTGAGTTAGGATAGTACTGGTGCTTTGGAGGGCAGTATAAAGGCGATAGGTAACCATGATCTGTTCGCCGAGATAGCACGAAGTTTTGTCAAAGGCAGCAGCGACGAACACATTGTCCCTGATCTTACGCTGGGGATTCTCGTGGGGAGATAATACGGAACGGGTCGCGGCGTTGTCAACGGGGAGATCATCAAAAATGCTGGCCGGCCGCTGCTGTGCTGCCGGTTGTTGACAGGTAGCAACGCTTCCCGGCCATATCAACCGCAAGATCAGGATGGTGAAGAGGATGCGCACTGGATTTATTTAGCGCTCCTCCGATAGGCATCCAGATCGGCATTAGCCTGCGTCAGCTGAGTCCTCAGATCGTTAAGTTGTGACTCATATTGATTCGCCTGCGCAGCTTTAGCCATGGTCTCCCGCAATTGTTTTTTGGCGCGTTGCAGTGAATAGAACTGGTCGACGACTGCCTTATCAATTTTGCCGTAAGAAGTATTGTCATCGATCCTGAGCTGCGAAAGTTCAGTCAATTTCCCACTTATTGCGTCGTCAACCTGCTCAGGATTTCCGCCGGGCTTGTCGAGGGAGTCGAGTAAGAGGACTGCTTCCCCCATTTTAACAGCAAATTTGTCCTGGTTCTCGTCCTGGTTCCGCTGCAGACCGGCTTCCTCCTGTAACATCCTGTTCTCCCTGATGGGTAGCCGGTAATCGAAATAAACTGCCAGGATGGCCAGTACCAGCGTCACCAGGAAAAACAGCAGGAATTTTAGAAAGGCCTGGTTCCTGTCCTGACTATTCAATATCTGTTGCATATTTGTAGAAGTTGAAAATATATAAATGACGTAATCGGTTTAGTCCGCCAGGAAGCTCCTGCGCTTGGGGGCGGACTGCTCCGGCGCCGTGGCAATCACCTCCTCTTTGACAAAAATGCCCGTTTCTTTTCGTTTTCCGATATATTCCAACCGGGCCAGCTGCTGGAACAGCCTGGAAAGGATTTTTGTGAAGGAAGTCATTTTCTCCATGGAACTGTTGATATCGAGATGGTCATATTGATAATTGGCCAGGGCCACAATGGCGCCTTCCAGCTCTCCCTGGCTAATGTTACACCATTCCGTAAAGTAATTGATCAGTTCCTCCTTACCGCTGCCCAGGTAGGGGTCCAGCGTATTTTTGATCAGCCGCGCCAGCGAAGACGCTTTGCCGACCAGCCAGACAGGGGGTTGAACCAGACCGAATGTTTTTAATTCGGCGAGCTGAGAAGACGTAAAGACGACAATATGCTCGCACATTTTTTGAACGATCACGGACATATCATTCGTTTGTTTCTTCTGGATAATCTTCTGAATGATCTGAAGCGACCAGGATTCCATTTTCCCAAGGAATTGCTCCATTGCCGCATGGATCTCCAGCAGATCGGGATGGCTGGCGACCGAATGACAGGGGGGGATATAATCCTCTTCCAGCTGGGCACGTCCTTCTTCCATTCTGACCTTTCCGAGGGCAAGCTGAAAACCACCCAGTTTATTACGCGTAAAATCTTCTACGGGAATGAGATCGACGGCATAGAATGGAAGGGTATAAGGGATGCGGGGAGGCAATTCGCCAGGGTCAGCAGATCCATAAGGCAAGCGTTGGTAGGGCTGTACGGTCAGTACGACATAGAACATCGGGGATCTGCCCTTGAGCTCTTTAAGGGGGGCAGGGCTGCTGAGGACCGGGGCCTGGAGGTTGGTACCGCTGAGAGCGGTATCTTCGCGGAACTGAATGTAATATCCCGCGGCCGTGATGGCCTTACATTGCTGGATGCGAACCTGGACTCTTTGCTGGTTGTCCGTGCTGAGGAATAATTTCAATCCCGGAGCGCCGGTATCCGAGGGCAGCAGCCCATAATTGTAAGTATTCAGCATGCTGCCCGCCACCTGGGCGAGCCTGAACAGCATAGCATTGTCCTGCGCGACGAAATGGGATTTATTGATCTTCATTCCATCGACCCAATTGACGGGTAAGTAGTTATTTTCCTGCATACAACTTTTTTTTCCTGTTACATATTAACTGAACGTGCGCAGATGATGACGTCGTTCTCTTTAATCTTATTATTGAAAATGGTCTTCTCGGCATCGACATATTGCGTGATGACGGTGTACCATTTGGATTTCTTATAGAATATCCATCCGTGCGGTTCCCCCGCGGGATCCACATAATGTATCCTACTGTTATTGTGTCGTTCGTTATAGTCATTGATAAAATAGTAAAACAACTGCCCGAAGTCCATATCTACCGGGGCCTTAGCCCTGAAATTGGTGAAGTGAGGATCACTCGTCTGTTTCTGGAACTCAAAGCTGATGACCAGCAGGTTCTTCATTTTACTATCTTCCGGCTCGTCGATCTCCTGGTTGACAGGGTAAAACCATTCTTTTATTATTTTCGGTGGTATATCGAGGGCCACGCGGAAAGTGTAATAAACCAAAAATGGCAAAACGAACAGCAAGATGCTACCCGCCATGACAAATTGCAACCCGTTGCGATTGACGAAATGATAAACAAGAAGGAACCCGATGCAGCCAAAAAGTCCTGCCAGGCAGGTGAAGAGCATTTCAGGTAAAAAGCTGTTCTTCCCGCCGCTCCATTTCAGGTATTGATGCATACCGTAGAGATGGGCGATACCCATTAGCAAAAAATAGGCTTGAAACAGAAGCAGGACAGTAAAGGGCCGGTCAAAGAGAGGCGGATAAGCAGCAAGGGCGACAACCGCAAAAAAGAAGAGAGCTGCCAGAAGATAGATGATAGTGGCCTTTTGATAGGGCTTGAAACTTCCCCGGGCCTTCGCGATCAGGTTGCCAACAGCCACTGCAAGCGCTGCCACCCCCGCACCGAGGACAATCAATAATTTGGTCATTTCGCTAGTGATCACTTTTTCCATTTTGCCGGTTCAATATTTTATAGTGTTTCTTTCATGGTGATCTTATCCCAACACACTGGAATACCCCAGTATAGGTTCCTGGCCTGCTCGCAGCACCATATGCTGACGTTCGTCCGGCAGCAGGATGCGAAGTTCCGTATAGACCCCCGCCGGAATAAAAAACCGGGTAAAGGTTTCCAGCAAGCTATGCCGCCGGCCGCCGGCCAGATAATCGTGGACCCGGGAACCTGCAAGCGGACCTATCGTCCATTCTATCACGGGATAATCTTCCTGGAATTGGCTGCCGCAGACCATATCGACACCCAGTTGGCTGTCGCCCAGCCCTGTCAATTGTCCGGCGGCCGTATCCGTGCTTTTGGCTCTCACCTTTCTGACCTGCACTTCCTCCTGCAACAATTGCTGAAGGCACTGACCGGTAAGAAAAAGATTACCTGCGATCTTGTAAGCGTGCGGCAACAGAATGAGCAGCGGAACCACGCATTCGCGGGGGATATTGGAAGGGATGCCCCAAAACGTCGAAAAATAGTCGTTCAACATACCGGACTGCAATCCTTCCAGCAGGCGACTCTCCTCCTTCTCGATCTGTACCTTCTGCCAGAAAAAATCATTTTCCAATGGCTGAAAGAATCGCCGGATCCCTTCTTCCTTTTTCTTATTCGTTTTGTGATCGGCCGCCATAGCGGCGGCAGTCGTCTCTCTGTATGCCTGTTCGCGGGGTTGGAAAAAAAGCCCCTCAGGCAACTGATCATATATACCGCTACGGGAAAGATGAACCTGCAGGAGGGATGCCTTGCGCGCATCTTCCTTGATCTCGGTATAAACAACGTCCTTACTATACTCGCGATAGAACAGCTGATCACAGCTGACCATAAAGTCCTCATCGGACAGCCCCTGGTCAAGGGCCAGCGCAAACAGGGTCTCTGCCCTGGCATCACAACCAGTGCGCCGGATTTCTTTTTGCAATAATTCTATCAGCGTATAATTTTCCATATTCCGTCGTTAGTCAGGCCGTCTCTTGTATAAATACTCTGTAAGGCGTAAGAGCCGTCGATTTTTCCTCCAGCAACAGCGTCAGGTTATCCTTCCAGAAGGAGATTTCTCCCCGTTCGGACATTTCATCATACGCATTCCGGTCGATATCGATCGTCACATCGATAGTCCTTTCAAAACCTTGCTGTTGGTCGGGATAGTTCCGGACACCTTTTTGTACGTCGATCTTACGGACCCTTTGTCCCAGTTGATAATGACAAAAAGCCTTGATGTCTTCCGCGGTGATCAGACGGTCCCTGGACAGCAGTGCGCTTTTATAAGCCAATACCCTGTCTGTCGCGCCCAGTTTGTCCCGTCCTCCCTGGGTGGTGGTAACGAGTACCAATTGATTATTCTGTAATCCACCTCCCTTGTATAGCCTCAGTTTGTAACCGGACTTGATGTTATTTCCTCCCGTACCGCAGGTGCTCCAATAGCGAATGAAAATATTCTGCCAGGGAGTCTTGCCATTATTACGAACAACAAGATAAGGCGTCTGTTCACGTTGCGACTGACCGGAATGCAATCGCTGTTCCAGCTTGTTGATGATCTGCTGAAGCTGTCTCATCTCGGCGTTCATGAAATCATTGCCCAGAGTGGAAAAGGCAGCGCTTTCATCCCGCAGCAACTGTACGAGATAATCTGTTATGGCACCCGCATCGCGGGCATCGAAGCGCCCTACCCCACCATTCCGCAAAAGCAGGGCGAAGGATTCGTCACTGTGGTTGTCGAATGATCGGATGTTCAGCAAACGTCCTTCATCATCACCTGCCTCTGCCAGATCAAGAAAAATATCGTCTGTCTGCAGCGGTATGATGTTCAGCATCTCCTGCAGACGAAATGTAAAATCATGCAACCTTCTGTTGACGACAGGAAAGCAGTTCATTACGCAGACCACATCCTGCAGCATCCGGCTGGTGATGGTCGGGGGAAAGTCGATGCATATCCAGCGGAGCGGCGTCTTTTGTACCTGCTGAAGCGCTTTGCCCGGAAAGGACTCCGCGATCATCGATGCGAGCAGTACATTATCCTGGCTGGCAGTAAGGTCTTTGTCATCCACGAGCGTGATAAATCGGGACTTGTACAAAGAATTGACGTGCTTGCATATCTTACCGCTGGTATCGTCATCGCGGTTAAGCGTCGTCTCCAGATCGATTTGTTCGCCGCTGATGTTCCGGTCGCCGTAACCTGCGGTATGGGAAAGGGGCAGTTCATTCCAATACCATGTAGCTTTCGGAAGCTGATGATAAAAGATCTGCCTGGCGTTCTCATTACGAAGGTCGAAATAAAAGAGGGTGTTGCGAAGGCTGGTGCCCGGCTGGTCGATGGCAAGCCATAAGGTTGAAGCCGGCAACTCGCGGCCGGGTTCAGAAAGAGCAACTACTTCTTTATTGACGAAATTATTCACCTGGTAAAGGGTATTGCCTGCCGCCATATAGCATACCGAAGCTTTGGTAAGGCCAAAACTGGCCGTGGGAGAGAAATAGATGTCCCTGGTAGCCGAATCTTCATTCTCCGACTGCGGCTGTAGTTTGCGGGAACTATAAAATTGCGCATCTTCTTTGAGCTCCATCCGGTGGTCTATCGGCGTGGCAGTGGCGACGCCATGGGCGGGCAACGCGCCGGTCAGTGAGTCCGGGGATAAAAGCTGCACCATCCTCTCGAGGACCCGTGCACGTGAGGCATGGATTTCCCCGGAGATCTTCTCCAATTCAGCAGAACAGGCAGACAATAACATGGAGACAAGCGGATCGAAATTGTTTTCGGCTTCCGTCTCCGTAAGTCCCCAGGCTCGCGCGGCATTCTTTAGCAATCGGGCTTTGATATGGTCCCTGGATTCCTGCATCGGTGTAATTCGTTATTAGCTCGGTTTAGTATGACAAAGGGCCTACGAAAAAGCTATCTCTAAAGGTCAATCGTTCATTGGTCAGCGTCAACGTCCCTGCGATGGTGATATCTATCTTCTTTTTGATATGATGCCGCGCCTGGCCGTCCGGCACTTCTTCCTGTCTCAGCAGGACTTCTACCCGGGGATTGCCCAGGCGCCGCTCCTGCTCCAGAATGGATTGGTGCAGGGAAAGGCGGATTATCTCCCGCAGTTTGTGGGCACTCGTGACATTATCGAAGTCGTGATCCCAGATGCCGCACCCGAAGCGCTCATCTCCGGGAAATTCCCCGAAAGCGGTGGTGAGCAGCAGATGCAGGTGTTGCCTGACCGATTGCTGGACAGTACATTTGGGATGTTCCTGTTTGCGCATCACTCTTTCCAGCACCAGGGGCAGGGAATAGAATTCCATTTGCATACTTCCGCACTTTAAAATAAAAAATTGATAACTAATCAGTTATAAAGGAGCCGGGATTGAACCGTACAAGGATCAAAAGGGTTTGTCTTGATGGGGGCTTGTACCGCTGAAAAACAGTGATTTACAGGATTTTGGAGGAGATTAAATGTACGATAAAATTGTGGGATATACAAGGGGGAAAATCTCGGTTTTTCAACCGATCATCGGACCAGAGTTGTATTCAAACTGCTCCGCCGGCAGCATATAGCTGACATGTATGACCTCCAGGACGACAACACCCTTAAAATTCTTAATGGCCTGGTTCAATACCCGTCTTTTATGCTCGCTTTCCGGCACCAGACATCCATCGCTGCCTTTTGGTCCGTGGCCATGGATATAAAAGCCTCCGCGATGGTGATAAATGGGCATTGACGCAAACGGAGAGTAGATCGCATAGGCGTCCTTCGTTGGATCAAGCCTGATACATTCTTTGAAACTCTTGTGATGCTCGATGTAATGACAGGTATAATGCCCCGGGGGGATGGTTCCACCGCGTTGCAGATAGTTACCGTGAGCGTCTTTTTTCTCGCCCGTCGTCGACAACCGACTTTGAAGTGTGTTTTCCTGGTCATGCAGATATTCTTTGGCCAACTTCACACCCACTGTCTTATGACCACGGCTTCCTCCTGAAAACGCTCGTTCATTAAAATGCTCCGTCCCTATCCACCCGGAAATTCTTTCTGACGCAGCGTCATATTGCAGGTGAGCAATGCCAACGCTGACCGGTGGAATGGTGACTTTAACAGAACGATGTGAAGAATGATGGTCCATACGTTAAACTGTTTTCATTTTTCAGAAGTAGCCGAAACCCCTTCCCCGAATATCTCGCTGACAGATAATTTTCGCTGCTGTAAAATGCCATTCTGCTGCCAAAATTTTATCCCTTCTTCCGGTGAATCCCCCTCCGTAATAAAATAATCAACAGGGCCAAAAAATTCAAGAATCTGATCTTTATCACAAGTAGGAAAAAATATTTTTAATACGTGCGGGTCATAGAAACGGAAGTAGAATTCTTCACCTTGCTCTATTTGTACGAACAGAAATTTGCGAAAATGCTTATACAATTCATCCTTGTCATAGGAAGACTTGAGGAGAATACCCCAGGCACCACCCCAGCCCTTTTCAAGATACCATTGTCCAAATAAAGTATCGGTTTGAAAAGAAAAAAAGTAAGGAGCTACAGGCGCCAGCGTTACCGCACTTCTCCCGCTATACAAGGAGAGATGGTCCGGGTTTTTCCTCTTAGCTTCCTCCATGTCTTCGCCCATCCGGGCAGCATCGAATAATATGTAGTTGACTTTAAGCATGGGTTAATGAGAAATTACACCTTCTACATACCTGATCCTCCACAAGATCGAGTCGCTGTTCCGACGGCAATTCTTTGTTGATCAGGATCAGATAAATAACGCTCAGAAAAAAATTGCTATTTCGAATTTCTACGGGCAAAAAATTAAGGGAAATAAACCGTAATAGGTCTTCCTCGGAAACAATTTCTAGTTTTTCACCATTGACGATACCATCCTCTACCAGTTGAGTTATGTTTCGGTCTGGGTGCTCATCACCAAACCTGTCTGCAAGTGACCTTATCAGGTTTCTTTTAACAGAATCTTTGTAAGCGCTCCCGATCTTGAGCATTTGTTGCCTGGATATCTTCAACATTTCTCAGCTAATAATTGATTGGGATGTAAAAAATTGATCATTTCGGGATCTTTTAAATATTGAATCTTCATGATGTTTCCGCCAACCTCGAATAAGTTGTTCAGTTCGCCCGCATCCAGAACATTCACAATGGACTTGAAATAATTTTTAAACCGATACAGCTCAATAGTATATATAACAGATCGAAAAGGAGTATAATACTCATCTTCAAGACTAAACCCATGCTTGGCGAACATAGCCAAGTCCCATTCGCTCATGATCGATTTTTTATAATATTCGATCTTCCCATTGACCTCATCCATATTCGTCGCCTCTTTATACTTTGACACAAGTACTTCAATCTTATTTTTGAACAACAGTTTATAATTTTCGAATTTTTTATTTTTAATCAGGTCCTTTAATACCAGCTGCCACCTTAACCAATTCAAATGATCGTCGTACATGCTGGAATATAGACATGATTTCCATTGAAAGAACCTAATTCTATCATCCTCATCAAGAAGATCGAAAATCTCATTGTCGATACCTATAATTATTTCATGTTCTGTTCTTTTATCATGTATTGACCTTAGTCTGTCCGCAAGAATAATCTCCTTTAATTCTGATCTGAATTTTTTGCCATTGATCTCTAAACCCATATCTCCATAAAAAGGGAATACCATATCCATGCTTAGAACCACATACATTAACTTGTACTTTTCCATGTATCTTAATTTATAGCGCGGATGTAGGTGCTGTACCCAATAGTGTTGGCAGAACTTCTGCCTCTCCTTCGGCAACTTCAGGTGCAGCGGGAGGAAATAGTACCGAGACGGCGATGCCAATAGCGATCAATGCCAATCCAACCCCTATTTCGGCAAGGACTTTACTCTTATCACCCTTGCTTTCCCGATAAGGTTTTTCCACTTTTTCTTCGCACTCCTCATCATCAAAAGTAGGGCTTTTGGTATCATCACCGGGAAGGTCTTCATCCAGCATTGATCTTACTTCGGGCGGTATATCCCTATTTAATTGTTCTTTACAGCCTCCATCATCAAAAGCATCAATGCTATTCTTCAAATTTGTTTTCAACTGCTCCATTTTTTCATGATGCCGTTTCCACGCATCCGTGTGCGGCCCGCATAGTCCGTTCTTTTGTTCTTTGATCCTTTGATCCAATCCTTTTTCAAAGTTTTTGTCCCCGGGAGGTTTTCCGGTCGTTTCTATTGAATCCCCCTTGACGGCTTTGACCGCTGCCCTATACAGCGCTTCACATTTATTGATCTTTTCAGGACAATATATTACGCCAGTCCCTGCCATTTATTTTTGAGTTGCACAGATTTGACAAAATACGGCTCTCCTTTCCGAAGCTTGTTTTAGCGCCACGACTTGCGCCATTACACCTCGCGTGCTATCAGGCATGTTCGACATCGCACTTAGAATAGCGGAAGCAGGCATCGCTCCCAGCCCCCCCGCCCCACCCGACCCGGTCTCCCCGATCATCACCGTCGGACACCCCAGCGCGATCGTTCCCCCGTGCGCCGTCGAATCCCCCATCCTGGCGGCTGGCTTGCCGCCAAAGAACACCCCTGTCGACCCGATGATAATCGTATCCGGCGGCCCCACACAGACGCACATATCCCCCATCACCGCAGCCGGCATGCCGCCGATCAATACAGTAGGGCAGCCTGGGCCGGTTATAGGCCCTCCCACATGCGGTATAGGAGGCAAACCCGGTGTAACCATCGGGCAGATATGCATATCAGTTAATCTTGCGGCAGGTTTACCCATTGATCAGATTATTAGAACAGATAAATATTTTTGGGCACTATCGCCGTTAAATCTGGTATTGATGCCCATCCCCGATTGATCGAGGAACCGCACCTTCAAAATGCCATTCTCGAAACCATCGCTGGTGACTGTACCCCGGGAAGATTCCTTCAACGGAAAGCTATTCCCAAAACCGATAGGAAGCGGTGTCAGGAGAATGATCCGCGCGCCTTTTTTGACATTATCAGGATTTATTTTTACCTGCATAAAAAAGAATTGAGGTTAATTCAACGTAATCATCGCCCCCTTCACCGCCACCATCGCCTGTCCCTGTATCGAAACCTCGGCATTCGCCGTCAGATCCAATTCTGTATCCGCACTGACCGTGGTCTTCATACCCTTTACATTAGTCTGCTGCGTACCGCTGACGCTGGCCGTCGTCTCCGCCATATCCGCCTCATTTTGCTGCCCATCGGCCGTAAAGGACGCCTGACCACTGGTCATCGTCGCCTTGTCTGTAGCAGTAGTCGTTATCTGCTTACCATTGATATTGATCGTGCCGTCTTTTTTCATTTCGATCTTTGCATTTCCGCAGGTCAGGACAATGGACTCACTGGCGGTGATCTTGACGTTGCCACTCCCGTCGATCAGCATATCATTCCCCTTCGCATCGGCAACATGCACGCTGCCTGCATTATCATTCATGATCAGGAAATTTCCACTCCGGGTCTGCAACGCTTTGACATCATTGCCGCTATTGCCGAAAGTCGTCTTCGCCTTTCCATGATAGACAGTACCGATGATATAAGGTTTGACAGGGCTGTCCCCCTCAAAACCAACGATCACCTCTTCGCCGATTTCCGGCATGAAAAACATTCCCTTACTGTCCCCGCCATGAGGACTGGTGACCCGTAACCACGGAGATTTTTCTCCTTCCCCCATCCAATGAAACTGTACCCGGATCCTACCCAACCCTTTGGGATCATTATTATCAGTGACCAGGGCGCTTTGTGTCTCACTATGCGGCTCGCCGGTAACCGAGACCGGCGGCATTTTGATACTCGCCGGAACGGCGACGAAATCATTGGAATAATTGCCCTGTCCGTCGCAATGGTGACTCACGGAAATCACCGTGTAATCGCCAAAGGAATTTTCCGACTGATCGAAAACATTCTTCCCCTGAATGCTGACAGATCCGCCGGTTTGAATTGCGGGATTGCCGCTGCTGCCGTTAAAACGCACCATATTGCTCCCCTGCATCGACGCCCGCGTATTGACATAATCATCCAACTGTTTCTTGTTGGTAAGAAAGTTGTTGTGCCATTGTTTGGGCTGCGTCGCATAGAACTGCTGACTCTTTTGCAAGGCATGTTTGCCCAGTTCATTAAGCCCCGCCTTATTCTCGATGCCTGATGGCGCCCCACTGTATACTTCATGATTCATGTAGTCATAGGCCATCAGCTGGAAATTGGCAGGTCTGACCTGTATAGCCATATTGAAACTATGCAGATCGCTGCCATAGACCAGTTTCGCTTTATTACCCTGGGGAGGGCCCAGCAATAATTTCTGTCCGTCGAAATACAACCATTCGCCATACGTAGCGCTGAGACGGCTCAGGAACTGCCACGCTGTTTCCTTATACTGTACGGTATAGGCCAGCGTCTCACCATACCCCGGCGTTACCTTAGGCTGCAATAAGTTCTGCGGAAAGTGGGATAATACGTCCTGCGCAATATTCTTGATCGCCTTTTTCTCCCAGGTCTTGCAATGCGCTCCATTATCCAGCAGGATGGTCGGACTAAACCCCGTGATGATGACATCGCCTGCATGCCCGCTGTGACGCACCGCTTCCACCTGTGTGATAACCCCCGAAAACTGGAGATTGCCACTCGTCCCTATCGCATCCACCTTGATAGTGATATTGCCACCGATCATGTTTTTGGACTTACTGAACAGATCGCCGGAAGTACCGTCTATGGCCTCCGTAGGGCACACCAACCGAAAGGAGTGATGTTCGAAGATGCCCTGCGACAAACTGAAAGAAGAGAATTGCTTAATGCTCTTTCCTGAAATATCGATACTGACACTGACGAATTGAGCCATAAAAAAGGGATTGTCTTTTATGGTGGAGGAAAAATGGTTTTAGCAACGACCGCCAATCACTGATCAGGCCAATTATTCTTGAATTCCGAATCGTTCAATTTTAATTCACGGGCACTGAGCGTCAACTGGATCTGCAATGGATTATCCCCGACATGATCGAAAGTTTCGTAATAATCCACACAATGCGCATCCGTAAACTCCAGCGTTTTCAATTTGCTGAGGGTATCCCGGCGATAAAAGGTTATGTCTCCGCTCTTCGTCTGGGTAGGATTTACCATCCAGTCGAAAAGGTCCGAACTACTGGTGCTTTCCAGTAGCAGGTTGATACTCCCCCCTTGCGGCACAGCCGTAGGTTTACCGGTAGCATCAGTCATTTGGGTCAGCCGGAACCCACAATGCAATACATTAACCTCTTCCCCTTCAAGGTGTAATTTGGCAATAAAAGACATAGTGCTGCAATTGAAACTGGTCGGGATGGATTAGTTCTTGGGCCACTCATTAACATGCTTCCCGTTACCCAGATCCAGTTCCTTGGCGCTTAATGTAATCGTTTCCGACAAAGGGTTCTCGCCTGTGCTGTCGAAGTTTTCTGCATATTCTACCAGGTAAGCTTCCTTGAATTTCAATTCCTTCAGGGTCGCATCGTTATCCCTTTTAATGTAGACGATGCTGCCGTCCTTCCTTTCAAAATTGTTGGACATCCATTCGAAAAAAGTGGTCTCCCCGGTAGACTCGATGTTCAGCGTGATTTTACCACCACGGGTGATCGAAGAAGGTCGCCCTGTTGCATCGGTTTCCTGCCGCAGAACATAAGAGAAGTTCAGAATGTTCAATTCTTTGCCAGCCACTTTGAGTTTTGCTTTGAAAGACATAAAAAAGGGTTTATAAAATGATAAAATAGAAAATGTATAACAATAAAATAACCGCCCGGTCGACCGTTGCTAAACAGAGCCGGCTTTTATTTTGCCAGGGTAAAGTAAATTCTTATGCAGAAGAAAATCCTCAGGAAACGAAGTAGAACCAGTCGCGATCACTCTTGCTCATACTCGGAAGACCATTCATTCCCATCATCACCCTTCTGCCCTTCCAGTTTGATAAAAAAGGTCTTGGCCGGAAAATAAGGTTTCAAATGAATATCCAGATATATTTTATCCTTCTGTACAGGGTCCTGCTCAAATTTCGTAATGGAAAAATTCTCGATCAGCTTATTCGGACCAGTGATGCCATCCAGAAACTTGACGATCTGTCCGTTCAATTCCTTGCGGGTATTGCCATTGAAATTCTCAAAGGCCCTGCGGTTAAGGAAATCCATCATAACCTTGGCTACATAATCAAACACCCGCACCACCGAATAGGTCTGCAGACCGAGATTATCGCCGTTGAAAAGCGTCTTGGCGGAAAAAGCCATTACCTTACCGTACTCCTTCACCATCGGCACCAATCCCAATTTCTCCAGGCTGGCTATCTCGCTCTTTTTCAGATCGAACCGAACGCCGTCGACTTCATTCATTCCACCATGCTTCTTGCCTGCCGTCACCTGCGACATCAGGGTATTGTATATCTTACCGCCCAGGGACGATGCAGGCGGCACATAGAGATCTTCCTCTTCTTCCACTTCGTCGAATTTCCCTCTACCAACGAGCCAGTTACAGGACATAATTACATTGGACCGGTATACATCCCCGCCCGTAAGATTCGCGGCTTCGAATAATTCCATAACGTCATCCGGAGCATCGAGATTCTCAAAATCGGTCACCAGCATGACTTTATTCTCATAGGCAATCTTCGCCCACTTTTCAACTACCTTGTTCGAGCCGAGGTAACCTGGCAGAACCAACAACCCATAATTGTTGCGAAGATCGAGCCGATCGTAATTATCGACCAGCTCCTTTTGTATCTCATCGATGAACCGTGTATTGTCCAGATCCTTTAATTGGTCAGGATCCGCATTGATAATGGAGACATTCTTGACTTTTGTACTTTCGGTATTCTTGTAGAACAGCGCTACGGACCGGTAGGACCTTTCCAGCTCTTTCGTTTTTTCCACCGCCGCTTTCAGGTTATTCTTTAGTACCTGCTCAGCAAGATCGGAGCTTTCCTGGCAGGTCTGAACCATATCGCCAATATTATCCGAACTGTTAAGGATCTCACTCCACCATTGGAGAGCTTTTTTAAGAGATTCCCGCTCTGCCTTTTTAGAAGCTTCTTCAAGGAAGATCTTCTTTCGGGCTTTTCTGCCGGGGTTGATATTCTGAACGCTATCGATGGCTGACTCCAGCAGATCGAAACCACCATATTTTTCCAATTTTTGCAAACTGCTGTCCAATAATTCGGCAGGCTTCTCGATGCTTTTGATGGACTCCTGTACCTTATGTTGCAATTCAGCAGATTTCGAAGGTTCCTGGGGCATAGGGGGTGTTTAATTTTATTCGTTTACAAAAAAATTACTCCGACGATTTGTCCAACTCTCGGATCAGGGCATGCAAGGCATTGATCAGGGCCGCCTTGCTTTCGGGATCACCCAGTGTCTGCCTTAGCAATTTATTGGTCTTCAACTGCTTGATGATTTTCTGATATTGATCCTTCTTCCCGTGAAGTTCCGTCAGGAATGCACTCTGGCTCGTAATTCCTTTGATCCCAAAATCACTCAGCTGGTGGAATTGCAGCGTTTCTTTCCTGGAAGTCCCCTCTTCTGTTTCGAAATCCAGATCGATCTTGGGCTTGAAGTGATCGAATACCTGTTCCACGGTCGTCAATCCCTCGACAATAACCGGCTTGACAGGTGTCATAGCAGTCAGCTTTTCAGCCAGTAATACTCTGTTCTGTGGGATGTCGGCAAAGGCTTCGTTTGCTTCCGTCTCTGCAACGGTGCCACCGATACTATACTTTTCTACGGCCATAGTTCATATTGTTTAGTCAATTGTAATGAATCATCAGGGTAGACCGGAAAGATGGTTTGTCAGAGGAGAATAATTAAGGGTGCGACAGGGCGGGATGTAGAATGGTCTTAAATATAGAAACTTTTTACGATAGTTCTAAGCATATCCCTAAAAATTAATCATAAATACCACTAACTGGGGACGGCCTTACCTATTTCCCAAAATAATTCATCCCCTGGGCCCATATCCAGCGTAAGTTCGCTGCCAGTGCCGATCTCCCCGCTAATCAGTTTCCTCGACAACGGCCTGCGCAACTGAGACCGGATAACGCTTGCTAATGGCCTGGCCCCATACTGGGGAGTGAAACCCATCTGCGCCAGCCGGTCCATCGCGGTCTCCGATATAGACAACCTGACGCCCTGTTTATCCAGTGCAGCATACAGGCCCTTTAATTGTATACGCAATATATTCCGGACCATTTCGCCCGTCATAGGCGCAAAGGGAACAATTTCCGTCAGCCGGCCCAGGAATTCAGGCCGGAAATGTCTGGTCATGATCTCCATCAGGGCATTGGAAGAAGGAATGCTCCCATTTGTGAACGAGTCTACCACGAACTGACTGCCGATATTGGACGTAAAAATGATCACGGCATTAGAGAAATCACCTTCCTTGCCCAGTTTGTCATGTAGCTTCCCTTCATCCAGGATCTGCAGGAAAATATCGAAAACAGAGGCGTGAGCTTTTTCAATCTCGTCGAAAAGTACGACGGAGTAGGGTTTCTGTCGAATCTTATTGACCAGCAACCCCCCTTCTTCATAGCCCACATAACCTGGCGGGGCGCCATATAGCAGCGCTGCGGAATGCTCTTCCTTGAACTCCGACATATCGAAACGGATCAGCGATGATTCATCCTGAAACAAAAAGGTAGCCAGCGCCTTCGCCAATTCGGTCTTCCCCGTACCGGTAGGACCGAGAAAAAAGAATGAGCCGATGGGCTGGCCCGGACGACCGAGCCCCGAACGGGATTCAAGAATAGCCTCGGCGATGCTCTTCACGGCATGGTCCTGCCCGATCAGGCGCTGCTTGAGAACAGCTTCCATATTAAGCAGCCGCTCTTTTTCCTGCGTTTGCACTTTCCCAATAGGGATGCCCGTCTTGTACGAGACGATTGCCCCTACATCGTTCTTCTCCAGAGTAGTATGTTTGTTCAGGGCGCCGGCGCGCAGGGCATCCAGAGCACGGCAGATGTATTCCTTCACCTGTTCTGCCTGCAGAAAAACGGCAGGATCTTCTTCGGACTGAAAATAGCCCCAGAGAATGGGACTCAGCCGGTGTTTCATCTGAAGGATCATCCACTGCCAGTCTTCGAGAGTATGGGCATCCGGGCCTTTATCCTCTTCGACCCATTTGTCAACTTGTTCCTGCAGGGCAAGCAGGTCTCCGGCCGCGGTATCGTTGATCATCCGCAGGGCGGCCATCGATCGGTCCGCCAGGTCGATAGCAGCATCGGGCAACCGCCGGTCCTTGAGATAGCGCTGCGAAAGCCTGATCGTCTCCTTCAATGTCTCGTCAGGCACTTCGATGCCATGATGCTGTACATACCGCGGGATGATACCTTTGAGCATTCTGAAGCAGACGATTGCGTCGGGTTCCTCCACAGACAACAACTCAAATCGGCGGTTGAAGGCCTCATCATTCTCTATATATTTCCGGTATTCATCCAGCGTAGTTGCACCGATCAGCGTGATCTCCCCCCTGGCAAGTTCCGGTTTCAGCAGGTTGATCGCACCCGCCGCCGGACCGTTCCTGTCAATCAGAACATGGATCTCATCAATAAACAAAATCGATTTATCGAATGCCTTGATCTCTGTAAGGATGCCTTTCAGCCTGTCTTCCACTTCCCCTTTATAAGAGGCGCCGGCAATCAACGAGCCGGTATCCAGTTCGAAGATGCGGGCATTGAATAGACTTTCCGGCACTTTCCTGGCGAGAATGGCTTGGGCAAACCCATCGACGAGTGCCGATTTGCCGACACCCGGATCGCCTGCGATCAGGACATTTGGCTTGGACCTGCGACAGAGGATCTCCGCCATCATCCGAATCTCTTTGTCCCGACCGACAACTATATCGGTCTTTCCCTCCCTGGCGCGAAGCGTTTTGTCTACACAGTATTTCAGCAGGGCATGCTGCGAAGGCTGCTCCTGCCGGCCGGAAGGAGTACCATTTCCTCCTGCACCAATGACAGACCTGATTTCATCCTTTTCAGCAACCGCCTGCAGCAGCTGATCTCTTTTGAGCGGATACGTCTTCAGCTGCTCATAGGTAAACCCTACGCCGGGCGTGCTGATGGCCGCCAGCAGGTGGAGCGGAGCAATTGCCTCTTTTCCCAGCTTCAGCCGGATGTTTTCGGCCTCATTCATGACCTCTTCCAGTAATACATCCCCGGGTACCATCTCCTTGGGTGAGGACGATTTGGTAACAGATTCTATGCGGACATCCGCCCATTCTTCCAGGTAATAGACGTCCTGGTCCAGCTGCCGAAGTTGGTCCAGCAGCCCGGCATCCTTATGCAGGAGGGCCTTCAGCAGATGTGCCGGGGCCAGCACGGCATTCATATTCTCCCGGGCAATGGCCTGGGCTATGCGGACGACCCGTTTAGCATCTTCCTGTAAAGTAATATCTTGTTGCACCGCCGGCATAGACTGATAGATTTAAGGAAACCAACTTTTCTTATCCAAGGTAACGACCATATTATACACGCAACCGGTTTGGCTGAATGTATACTGCGAAACCGTAATCTTTTTGATCTTTTTCTTCTTAGTTTGCCTCAGCTCATTGCAAAGAGCGGAAAACGTCGTATTCTTTCCATTGTAGACAATACTTAGATTCAAGTTGTTACAGAGATACGAGGCAAAATCGGCCGCCGTCTTGCTGCCATCTACGACCTGCATCAGCATATCCTCCATCTGCTCGTTGGTGGCAGTCGGCGCTTTAGGCTTTTCTTCCACCTTGGGCGGCGCTACCACCGGCGTAGAATCCTTATGCAAGGGCGGCTCAGAAGGATTGTTATTCACCATGACGACGGTTGGCTTGACCTTGGTCGGCTCATGGCTCGGATGAACATTTGCATTGGCATACTGCCGGGGATCGATAACAAAGATCTGCCGGGCGACAGTCAGATCGCCCCGGCCATTGACACGCAAATAAACCGTTACGGGGCCTGCCGTGGAAAAGGTATGCATAGGCTTGCGAACCATGGCATCCACGGTGGACCGATTGCCGAACGACCATTCCCAACTGGTGGAAGTGATAGAAATATCCTCGAAGACGACTGCCTTATTCACGAGAACACTATCCTGCACAAGGATTTGCGGCAGCAAGCTGGTATTCACAACCAAAGGCGCATCCTTGATCACCAGCAGTAGAATTTCCGTACATTGTCCGTCGACCGTGCAGCTTACGGTATATTTGCCGGCATGCGCATAAGTATGTAATGTCACCGGATCGTATTCCAGGCTGGTCGATCCATCGCCGAAACTCCAATCGAAAGTCTTGCCCTCTTTGGTTTCGGCCTTCAGATTCACCGGCGATCCTACGGCAAATGTAATCGAGTTCGACTCAATCTTAATGGGAGCGCAGGGATGAGACGTAGAATAACGAAAGGCCAGAATGACCACTGAAAGAATACATATGGCGCCCATCGTCAGATACACTTTCTCATCCACCCGAAATACCTTAGAAGGTCTTTTGTTCATAGCGTTACTCATAGTGTTACACACTTGATTAAGTCAAAACTGATTCTAAAAGGGGACGAGGATACAATTAAAGACAGGAGGGATTTCAGGGACTGGATGGACAATCCGGACGACCAAGATAAACAATTAACATCGAAATCGCAAAGCGTAAAAATACCTTTTTCTGGATTTTATAGTAACTTCATGTTGAAACTCCTTTGCCCCTTCTGGTCTCCGGTTAATTTTTGTTGTATGCTAAACCTTAGATCACCATTGATTTTCAGCGCTCTGACGCTACTGTTTGCCTGCAGCCCGGGCAGAAAATCTACACAGCCTGTCAATAACGAAGTAATAGTTACATCTCTTCCGCCGGACCCTCTTCCTCCGTCAGGTGCGCCTGTCGTGGTCTATGATAATCTCCAGGTAAAATATGCCCGCTACCTGAATGTGCCACCGGATCAGATCCGAAATCTGGCACTCTATCGTTTCATAGATCGATGGCTGAATACCCCCTATAAATGGGGAGGCACCGATGCGCATGGCATTGATTGTTCGGCGTTTCTCCAGCGCCTGCTCTCAGAAGTATATGAGATAGAAATCCCCCGCACCTCGGTACAACAGTTTTTCGATGAGTGGATCGATCGTTTCGGGTCGACTAAATACCTGGCGGAAGGAGATCTTGTCTTTTTTCAGACCCTGGGGGAAGACAAGCTGATAACACACGTGGGGTTTTACCTCGACAACCGGATGTTCGTCAATTCTTCTTCATCCAAAGGCGTCAGCATCGCCTGTCTGGATGATCCTTATTGGAAAAAGCATTTTGTAGCCGCAGGAAGGATTAAGATCCATAATCAGGCGACACGCTAAGCCGTCCGGACATTTTCATGCCCGAACAAAAGGGTAAAGCAGGTTCCTTCACCTTCTTTCGACTCGACATCCATCCTGATATGGTTCGCCAGCAGGATGTCCCAGGTCGTTGACAATCCAAGACCCAGGCCACCTGGTTTCCGGGTAAAATAGGGCTTGAAGATCTCCTGAAGGTGTTCCGCAGGGATCCCGCATCCGTTGTCTCCGATCTGCAGGGAATAATGATCGTCAACCAGGCCTTCGGTCAACCTAAGCTCACCGTTTTCGGATGACATGGCCTCAATGGCATTAATAACGATATTGGTCAAGGCGATCACGATCGTCGCCTTGTCCATTATGACCTGTTTGTCCTGCAAGGCATATTCTTTCCTGACTATAATGCTTTTCAATCTGATGCGGTCAGCTGCTATTTCGAGAACTTCCTCCAGCAGCCGGTGCATAGAATAGGCGTTTCCCTCTGCCTTATCCGGCTCCTGGAATTTCAGCAAATCGGAAATCAGGTGATTGATCCGCGCCGAGCTCCGTTTGATAATATCCAGGTATAATTTCGGGTCGTCATCCCTGGCGGCACATTCCAGCATATCGACCGCCAGGTTGATATTGGTCAGGGGATTCCGGACTTCGTGCGCCAGGGCCGTGACAAACCGGGCAGGTTGATGCAAAACATTTTCCGGTAAAGGCTCAGTACTCATCCGTCGTCCGAACGACTGATAGGTGCGCATGGCCGTGACGGCGCGGAACATTGTGTGAGTATTCATTTTATCAGATTTTAGCTATTCGTAACCGCTCTTAATGATCGTCATGATCATCTTAAAACGCCCGTTAGGCTTAATGAAATTGGGCGCATGAGCGGGTATGATAATCCCCTGACCCGATTTCAGGAAATTCGATTTTTTATCGATGACGATCTCGGCCTTGCCTTCAATGATCTGGGCAAACGTATCGAAGGGCGAAGTCTTCTCCGTTAACCCCTCCCCTCTATCAAAAGACATCACGCTGATATTACCCGTTGACTTCTTGATGATAGTCTTGATCACCACGGAATTCTGTACGTATTCGATGATTTCAACAATGATGTGCGATATTGATTTTTCCAGTTCCGTGCTTTCCTCCTTACCCATGAGAGCTTTTGACTTTATAAAGGTGAGGCATTCCCTGCTGCAAAAGTTACACACCTGCCGGTGAAAGTTATATCATTCACACATTTACAGATCCTCCAGCATGGATCGTCTTTTTTCCTTGAGTTGCTTAAAATGAGAGGGGGTCAGTCCGGTGATCTTCTTGAACTGGGCCGACAGGTGGGCCACACTGCTGTAATGCATCAGGAAAGCTATTTCGGTAAGGTTAAGCTCGTTATAGACGAGTAATTCCTTGACACGCTCGATTTTGTGGGTGATGATGAATTTTTCAATGGTAATGCCCTGGACTTCTGAAAAAAGATTGGCGAGGTAAGTGTAATCATAGTCCAGCTTTTTGCTTAAAAAAACGGAAAAATTGACGGCCAACGGCTCATCCGTATAATGGATCAGTTCCACAATGACATTCTTGATCTTCTGGATCAGCACACTCTTTTTGTCATCCATCAGTTCAAGGCCCGACCTCACCAGCGCATCCTTGAATTGGTCCTGCTGCTCGGACGAAAGCGTTTCCACTATGTCCGCCTCGCCTAATTCTACTGAAGTGTAATGAAGGCCGAGTTTCGTCAGCTCGTCTTTCACCACCATTTTACAGCGGATACAAACCATATTTTTAATGTACACTTTCATTTTTGAGGATTCCGGGAGGGCGGATAGGGAGAAGACAAGGAGGGATTGTATGTAAATATAGACATAAATCAATGGACCTCTTTCCTTAATGACGAAATGTGTGAATCATGTAACATTTGACGCTCATCGTATAAGACTTATTATAGGAAATAGCCGGAAATTTAAGTAAACCGGGATGAGGGCTCATACCGATACAATCTAATTAGGGTTAGGGCAAGAAATATTAATCCGGACCTGGTGTTTCAGAGGAATAAATCGCTTCGGAGTTAACGGCCGGGGCGATTTTTTAAAGCTGGCCCGAGACCCCGGGGTCCGAATTCTTATATTTGAAAACATACCTATTGATCCCCTTCAATTTTTTGTATTTTTACGGAGATGTCGTTCCAAATATCCCCTTTAAGTCCCCTGATCGTCGTAGTATGGGTATGCTGCCTGTTATTCGCCTCGCCTGCCGAAGCATCCCCTGTCCCCCCCGCCCCCGTGGCGGGCAGGGAAATATCGCTTCAACCTCATTTTTTTGCACTGGAAGACACTGACGGGAAATTATCGGCCAGTTCCGTTTTCGACAATCCATCAGCACTGGTTCCGTTCGACGCTCTCCGTCGCGGCAGCCCGACCGGGTACTTCTGGTTGAAGGCCATGCTGCATGTAGATTCCGGCTTGCGGGACCCGGTACAGATCCTCTCTTTCAGCCATCTCACCTATGTGGATATTTACCTGTATGACGGCAAAACCTGCGTATTGTACAGACAAGCCGGCGAATTTCGCCGGCGCAGCGATATCGCCACGGACGACGGTCGCATGTATACCCATCTGCCGGTGGAACCCGGGAAGACATACACCCTGTTACTACAGGTGCATCATACAAAACATTTTCAACCGGTATTCGATTTTGTTCTGCAATCCAGGCGGAGTTACTTCCATCGTCTCCATGTTCAGCAAACGATAGATGCAGCTTTGCAGGGGGCTATGGCGCTCTTTTTCCTTTACACCTTGTTGTCCTGGATCGTCAGCCGTTTCAGGCCTTACTTGTGGCTGCTGCTCATGATAGCAGGCTGCGGGCTGTTTGTGATCAGTTCATCGGGCTATTTCATCGAGTGGTTCTTCCCCGAGGACCCGGCTGCGGGCTGGCAGTTCAATATTCCAATGCTGCATCTCGCCATGTTAGGGCTATACGGGTTGCTGATAGATTTTTGGCAGCTGAAGAAATATAACCCTTTGCTGTATCGGTGGTGGTGGTGGGCAGCAGTACTGGTAGTCCTTTCGGCTATTGTCTCCTTCAGCATCCCTCAACTCACCGGCAACTACAGGTTGATGATCGGGCTGAACCTTTGGAAAGCACCCTTGACACTGACTCTTATTGTATGCACAGTCTGGACCTGCTGGGGCCGGCTAAGTGCCGCACAACGATACCTGGCCTATGGGCTGATGCTGGTCGGGGCCGCAGGGCTGTTCATCGCCCTCAACGCTGCCCTCAACCACGAACAATCGCTATCCAATGCAACGCTGGCCGTCGATATCACGATCATTTGCGTTTTCCTGCTGTTCTCGACCGGTCTCAAAGAAGAGATGCGACAGCACGAAATCGGCAAACAGGCCGTCCTGCAGGAACTGACGCAACTACAGCAATTCCAGAAGGTACTTCTCGAACGACAAGTGGACGAGCGGACGGAGGAACTGCATATCAGCAACAAACGGCTGATCAAGCAAAAACAACTGCTGGCAGAACGAAATACCCAGATCGAGACGCTGATCAATGAACTGAACCACCGGGTAAAGAACAACCTGCAGCTGCTATACGGCCTGTTGAGCCTCCAATTGCCGATAGTCAAAGATGGTCACGCCCGCGATATCCTGAAGGGAAATATCGGCAAGATCAGGGCAATGATGCTGGTTAACCAAAAACTCTTTAACTTCGAAAAAGGGCAGGGCGTCTGTTTATGTGAATTCATAGATGAACTGGCAGCCCACCTGCAAAAGATCTATGATACGAACGGCAGGACGCGTATCTCCCAGGCCATTCCTGAGGACCTCCGGCTCAGCGAAAAACATATGCTGTCATTCGGGCTGATCCTCTCCGAATTGTTCACCAATACCTTCAAACACGCTTTCCAGGATCAAAAGGATCCCTGCATCCGTGTGCAGGCGATGGCCGTTGGAGAAAAATGGCTGCAATTCGGCTATTCCGACAACGGTGCAGGCATGCATGGCCAGGAAATGGCAGATAAATTCACGATGGGCATTCCCCTGATCAAGGATCTCACCCGCCAGATGAACGGGCAGATAACGATCACGAAGGAAGACGGGTTAAGCTATTCATTTTTAATTCCAGTCTGATGGTAAGAGTATTGATCATAGAAGATGAGATTATCATAGGCCGCTACCTGGAAGGACAATTGGCCGCCAATTTTCCCTGCGAGACACGCGTTGCCGTTTCAGCCGGCGAGGCGAGAGAGGCCATGGCGGAATGGCTGCCGCATCTGTTGCTCTGTGACATCAATTTGCAGGAAGACCAGACAGGGATTGACCTCGTCAACGAATTGAGAAAACGATATGCCTTTGAGGTGATTTACATCACCTCCTATCAGACAAAAGGCATCATTGAAGCCGCTGCGGCTACACAGGCAGCTAATTATATCATCAAGCCGGTGGATGACGCCCAATTATTCGCCGGCGTACAAATGGTGATGAGTCGGATCATGGCCGGCGAACATACCGGCCGCACCCTTTTGCAGGCAGACCGCCTCTTCACCGGGACCGAGCTACAGATCCTGCGGCTGATCCGGGAGAAAAAAACTACCCGCGAGATCGGTGACATCC